>Ga0255341_1001061_pt1 | contig 41532 bp, 33 predicted proteins | sample wastewater_treat_8_FD_192418 | JGI IMG/M metagenome (GOLD analysis project Ga0255341, IMG submission 192418) | Wastewater microbial communities from Lulu Island WWTP, Vancouver, Canada - plant12 | ecosystem: Engineered > WWTP > Wastewater > Unclassified | place: Canada: Vancouver, British... | reverse complement strand
AGACCAAACAGACCAAATTGACCAAACAGACCAAAGAGACGATTATGAAACACTGCATCCGCTGCGTACTGCCCGAAAACTTCCCCACGATCGAGTTCGATGAAAGCGGTCTCTGCAACTACTGCCGGACGTTCGAGAAGGAAAAAAATCCCGAGGAGGTCAAGAGCAGGCACCGGGAGAAATTCGAGAAGCTGCTGGAGACGCACAGGGGGAAAAAAGATTATGACGTCCTGATGGCCTACAGCGGCGGGAAGGACAGCACGTACACCCTGGATATCTTCAAAAACCGCTACGGGTTGCGTGTGCTGGCGCTGAGTTTCGACCACGGGTTCATGTCGCCCTACGCCATGAGGAATATCAACACCGTGGTCGAACGCCTCGGGGTGGACCACGTCATCTTCAAGCCGAATCTAGAACTTGTCAAAAAGCTGTTCTCGCTCTCCGTCAGCGAGAACCTGTATTCGAAGAAGTCGCTGGAGAGAGCCAGTACGATCTGCTCTTCCTGCATGAACATGGTGAAGTTCATCGCGCTGAAAATGACCCTGGAAAAGGAGATCCCGTTCATCGGGTACGGCTGGTCCCCCGGGCAGGCGCCGGTACAGTCATCGGTCATGAAAAACAGCGCCGCCTTCGCGAAGGCCACCCAGAAAGTCCTTTACGACCCCCTTCATGCCAAACTGGGAGACGAGATCAATCCCTATTTCCTGTCCGAAGAGCATTTCAATGACGCGGAGAAGTTTCCCTACAACATCCATCCCCTGGCATTCCTGGAATACGACGAGGAGAAGATTTACAGCCGGATCCGGGAGCTGGGCTGGCAGCCGCCGCAGGACACGGACCCCAACTCGACGAACTGCCTGATGAACGCCTTCGCCAACCAGGTGCACCTGCAGCAGCATGGCTTTCATCCCTATGCCTTCGAAGTGGCTGGACTTGTGCGAATGGGAGTCATGACCCGAGAGGAGGGCCTGACGAGGCTTGGCAAATCCGGCGATGAAGGGGTCATCCAGGCGGTCAAATCCAAACTCGGCCTGACATAGCTGTCCTTGCAGGCCGGCGCGACAATCCATAGATAGTCATTGCGAGCCGAGCCTTGCGAGGCGCGGCAATCCACATGGGTATTCACATTCAGTTGCCGAATTCGACGAATCGAAAGAAATAATAGCCCCCTTTGAAGTATTTTCGACTCCTTATCCCAGCATTCCTGATCCTTGCGCTCATTCTATTCGCAAAAGCCTATTACGACACGTACACCCTTGAGGTTCGCCATTATCGGATCGTTCACAGTCGGCTGGCCGAGGCCTTGGGCGGAGCGAAGGTAGTCTTCCTGTCCGATCTGCACATGAAGAGATTGGGACCTCGCGAGCAGGAGATCCTCAGCGTTCTTCGAGAGGAGAAGCCGGATGTGATCCTGCTGGGAGGGGATTACATCTCCTTTCGGGGCTCCTACGATCCTGTCATGGCTTTTTTTCATGAATTGAAGAATGCCTATGCCGTCATGGGGAACTCTGACTATTACAATGAGAATGGGTCCTGCGTGCTCTGTCACAAATCGATGTCCCCTGAACTGAAAACGGAGCAAAATGTCGCCTTTCTCCGGAATCGCTCGACAATACTGAATGCTGCTAGTGGTCGGCTTACCTTGATCGGCCTGGACGACCCGGTCAGCAGGAAAAGCAACATGGCAGAGTCACTGCGCGGGAACGACCCGACTTTTCCCTCCATGCTGCTGGCCCACACGCCGGAGGTATTCGAAGAGGCTTCCGCCCGGGGGATCGACTTTGTCCTGGCGGGTCACAATCATGGGGGGCAGGTGATATTTGCACGGTACCTGAAGGGGCGGATGCTGGTCGATCCGGCATTCGAATATCTCGACGGGTTCTTCCAAAAGGGGCGTACCCTGATGTATGTCGGGCGCGGCGTGGGAACGAGCTTCCTCCCGTTTCGGCTTGGCGTGCGACCCGAGGTAACATTCTTCCAATTCGTTGACGAGGAGAGTGAAGCCGAAACGCCCGTGCGGACGGTAACGCTGCTGAACGAGCGGCAGCAAACCGCCGCCTTTTCCATCGAAAATATCGCGGATCTCATGGGAATATCAAATACGGCGGCGGGTTCAGGTAGGAGCAAACATACTGTAAGCTCGTCCGGAAAACTCTTTGACTTCGAATCGGACGATGAACTGCAGTATCTCAACTGGGAATGCGGAAAATGGTTCGAACGGGCGACTGAACATGCAACGTCAGGCAGAAACAGCCTAAAGGTAACAGTGCCTGCAGGACAATATCCCGGAATTAAGTTCATTGAAATTGAAAAGAATTGGTCTGCATACAGCATCTTCAAATTAGATGTACACAACCCGGACGCGGAGCCGTTGTTGTTTCACATCAGAATCGATGACCAAGAAAGCAAGTGGGAGTACGGAAATCGGTATGACCGGGTTTTTGTGCTTCAAAAAGGGACAAATCACATTGTGATCCCCTTTGCAGAGATGAAGACAAATGTCTCGCAACGGATTTTGGATGCGCGGAAAATTGAACACTTGATGTTTGTCATCCCCAGCAACGACAGGAAACGAACCTTCTGCATCGACAACATCCGCCTCGAATAGCCCCAGACTGTTTGACCTGTTTCTTTTATCGACAAGACGGAACGACGGAACAGACCGAATAGACCGAATGACGGAACAGACGGAATAGACGAAATAGACGGAACAGACCTTCTTCTCCTGACGGAACAGACCTTCTTTTCCCGACGGAACAGACGGAATAGACCGAATAGACGGAACAGACATCATGTGCGGAATAGCAGGCATAATTGACAGGACATCTCCTGAGGCCAAAGAGCATCTCCTCCGCCGCATGCTCGGTCTCATCCGTCACCGCGGCCCCGATGCCTTCGGAATCTACCGTAACAACGAGGTTGGGCTCGGCTCGGCAAGGCTGAGCATCCTGGACCTGGCCGGGGGCGATCAGCCCATTCACAACGAAGACAAGACCGTCTGGATCGTTTATAACGGCGAGGTCTTCAATTATCCAGACCTTCGGGTGGAACTGGAGCAAAAAGGCCACCGATTCTACACAAAGACGGACACCGAGATCCTCGTGCATCTCTACGAGGACATGGGGCCGGAACTGTTGAGCAAGCTCAACGGCCAGTTTGCTTTCGCCCTCTGGGACAGCCGAGAAAAAATGCTCATGCTGGCCCGCGACCGCATGGGCATCCGGCCGCTTTTTTATCGCCTCTCGAACGGCCGCCTGCTGTTCGGGTCCGAGATCAAGACCATCTTTGCCGATCCGTCCGTGCATCGGGAATTGGACATTCAAACCCTTTCGGACATTTTTACCTGCTGGTCCCCCCTGGGTGACGCGACGGCGTTCAAGGGCATCCGCCAGCTCCTTCCGGGCCACTTCGCCCTCTATCGGAATGGCAGGCTGGAGACGCGTTCTTACTGGAAGATTGCATTTTCAGGGGACGGTTACGGGGAGCGGCCGTTCGAGGCAAACCGGGAGGAGTTGAGCGCCCTGTTGCACGATGCGACGAAGATCCGCCTGCGCGCCGATGTGCCCGTCGGTGCCTATCTCAGCGGGGGTCTGGACAGCACTTACGTGACGGCGCTGGTCAAGAAGCATTTCAACAACCGCCTGCGCACGTTCTCGGTGAGCTTCTCCGACGAGCGTTTCGACGAGGCGCCGTTCCAGCTCAAGGCCGTGGATGCCCTGCAAACGGATCATCGGATGATCCGGTGCACCGACAGGGACATCGGCGAGGCCCTGCCGAAAGTGGTCTGGCACACCGAGGTGCCCATGACGAGGACGGCCCCCGTTCCCCTGTACATGCTTTCCGGTCTCGTCAGGGAGAACAGCTTCAAGGTCGTCCTGACGGGAGAGGGGTCCGACGAGATCTTTGCAGGTTATGACATTTTCAAGGAAGACCGGGTGCGCCGCTTCTGGGCACGCGAGCCGGAATCGTCTCTGCGACCTTTGCTGCTGAGAAGATTGTACCCGGATATTTTCTCCTCCGATACCGGCAGAGCGGGGGCGTTTTTGACGGGCTTCTTCAAAAGGGGCCTTGCGAGGGTGGGTTCAAACGTGTACTCGCACCTGATCCGCTGGGAGAACACCGCACAGATCAAGACGTTCTTTTCCGATGCTCTGCTGGCGCAGTCGGGCACGGTGGATGACTTTGTCGAGCGATACACGGCCGCACTGCCGGAAGAGTACATGCGGTGGGACCCCCTGTCACGGGCCCAGTACACGGAGATTGCGATCTTCCTCTCCAACTACCTGCTGTCCTCTCAGGGGGATCGCGTTGCCATGGGGAATTCCGTCGAAGGCCGGTTCCCCTTCCTGGATTACCGGGTTGTGGAATTCGCCTGCAACCTGCCGCCACAGCATCGCCTGCATGTCCTCAAGGACAAGTACATCCTGCGAAAAGCAGCCGATGGTCTGATCCCCCCGGAACTTGCGATGCGCCCGAAGCAGCCCTACCGGGCGCCCATCAGCCGGTGTTTCATAGGCAGTCAGGCCCCGGACTACGTGAAAGAGCTTCTATCACCTGAATCACTGAAAGAAACGGGATATTTCAGTGCAGAGAAAGTGAGCCGGCTTGTCGACAAGTGCCGAAAACAGGAAGGCGCCCTTCTGAGCGAGCGCGAGAACATGGCTGTCATCGGCATCATCTCCACCCAGCTGCTGCATCACCACTTCGTCCGAAGATTTTCACCCGGCATGCTCGCGGAAGCAGAGAATGTCAAAATCGCTTCCGATTGTCATTAGAGGAAACAAACTACGACAGACGAGGGTTGAGTTGAGATCGGAGAAGCACATCCAAAGCCAAGCAGTATGCGCAACGGAAGAGGGGCGGAAGAAGCTGCTTAAGATACTGCAATTTTATGATCTCATTGAAGAGCGCGAGCAGCGCGTGAGCCTTCCGATTGAAGACCCGCAGGCCATCGCCGTGGCGAAGGTCCTCGAGCAGCTCGGGCGGGGAGTGCCGCCGCAGTACATCCTGGGCAGGGCCATCTTCATGGGCAACTCGTTTTACTGCACAAGCGATACGCTGATTCCGAGACCCGAAACAGGCGTGCTGGTGAAAACGGCTTACGAGTATCTGGAGGGCAAGAAAAGAAACGGTTCCCGTGGGCAGACGGTCATCGAGATCGGCACCGGCTGCGGCAATATCGCCGTGTCGCTGGCAATGCTCAGCAGCGAGGATGTGAGGATACTGGCGTCCGACATCAGCGCCGCTGCGGTGGAAGTGGCCCGCCGGAACGTCCAGAAATACCAGGCGGAAGGCAAGGTGTCGCTCTTCTGCGGCGATCTCTACGAGCCGTTCAGCGAGCACCGGGGAGATGCAGATTTGGTTCTCTGCAACCCGCCTTACATCCCGACGACGTCCCTGAAAAAGTTGGCCCGTGAAATCATCGACCACGAACCGGTCGTCGCTCTCGACGGCGGGCCATTTGGCTTGGGCATATTCAGGAGGCTCTTGAGTGGGGCGCCTGCTTTCCTGAAAAAGGGCGGTGCTTTGGTGTTTGAGATCGGGGAAGGGCAGGAGAAACTGGTCGAGAGACTGCTTGCAGGAAATGGTGCCTACGAGGATATCAGCTTTTTCGAGTATCAGGGGAAAGTACGTGTCATCAGCGCCACCAAGAAATAGTGGAATTGACATACTTAGTAGTAGACCGACGGAACAGACGGACCGAACAGACCGAACAGACGGAATAGACGTGTTAAACCCCATCACCAACGCCCTGACCATCGACCTCGAAGACTATTACATGGTTTCCGCATTCGAGTCGGTGGTAAAAAAAGAAGATTGGCAGCAGCACGAGTCGAGGATCGAGCGCAACACGCACAGGGTTCTCGACATCCTCGATGCAGCAAATGGAAACAATGACGTGAAGGCCACATTCTTCTGTCTTGGATGGGTCGGCGAGAAATACGGGAATCTCATCCGGGAAATCGGACGACGGGGTCATGAAATCGCCTGCCACGGGTACGACCACCAGCTCGTTTACCGCATGACCCGAGAGCAGTTCCGGGAAGACGTTCTGATTTCGAAGCGAATCTTGGAAGATGCCGTAGGGAAGAGCGTGATCGGTTACAGGGCGCCCAGCTACTCCATAACGGAAAAGTCGCTATGGGCGCTGGAGATTCTGGGCGAGGAGGGATACCGATACGATTCCAGCATCTTCCCTATCCACCATGACCGCTACGGAATTCCGATGGCACCGCGGTTTCCTTTCTTGGTCACGCGCAACGGGGACGGTGGAAATGGGGTGCCTGTGCCGGTGCGCCTGGATCAAATGCCGCTGTGGAACGTGAAGCGGGGTGATTCGTGTGAGGATGGCATCGTGGAGTATCCAATCTCAACGGTAAAAGTGCTGGGCTGCAACATTCCCCTCAGCGGAGGGGGGTATATGCGGTTGTTTCCCTATGGCGTGATCAGGAAAGGACTGTCGAGGATCAACGACGGCGAAAAACAGCCCTTTGTGTTCTACCTGCACCCCTGGGAATTCGACCCGGAGCAGCCACGGATGACCAATATATCCGTCCTGAGCAGGTTCAGGCATTACGTCAACCTGGATGGGACAGCCGATAAACTGAAGAGGCTGTTGAACGATTTCAAGTTTTCTTCCATGGCCGATGTGATAGGTCTTTCATGAGGGGGTTTGGATGAAAGGCATGGACAGCTTTCTGAAAAAGATGTTATCGATCGGTGCCGCAGCCGTAGCTTCCAGGAATTGGAGATATTCAAATCGATATCTGGTCTGTCTCACCGCATTTGTTGTGACGTTTTTGCTAGTAGACCTAATGATTTGTAAAAATGAGGCGTATGGTATGACAAAACAAAAACACATTGTCTTACTGGGGGCATCTGTTGGACAAGCATGGAATATAGAAGGATTACCCGACCGTGTGGCCGCGGCCCAAGGCTATCGTTTTGAGTATGTCGGCGAATACGCTTTCGATAAAACCGAGGCGCTCAGGAAGATTCTCCAGTGGAAGCAAAACAGGCCCGATGCCATTTTTATCAAGGAGTGTGCCGCCTATTTCCCCGGGGATCTGCACCAGTATCAGGAATTGATGAAGGGATGGGTAAAGGAGTGTAAAAAGGCCGGGGTGATTCCTATACCGACTACCGTGGTCCCGGTGGTGAGCGATAAAAACAAGACATTGAAAGATCAACTCATGGATTTCATCAAAAAACTTCTTGGCAGACCAACGACAGCCACACAACTGGCAGGCATACTCCAGTATAACGACTGGGTCAGGGTATATGCCGCGCAGGAAGGTCTCACGGTACTTGACCTCGAGGCGCCGCTGCGGACGAGCCAGGATGATCGGAGCCTAAGAGTCGATCTCCACAGCGGAGACGGGTTACACCTCAATTCCAAAGCATATCAGATATTGGACAAAACTGTCGTCCCGACACTCGATCGCGCCTTCCGAAAAAAATAAAACCTGAAATACTGTAGACTATTTCAAGATGAGTGATCGTCCAAGAGCATATTACAAGCCATACGCTTATTTGCTTTTTCTTGCGCCTCTTTTGGCCACGGCATTTCTCTATCGTGAAACGTTGGTCAGGTTGGGAAAAAGTTTAATTACCTATGAGAATTCGCATGGTCTCGTCATTATGGCGATCAGCCTTTACCTGGCGTGGGGGAAGAGATATGAACTTGCAAGGCAGCCCGTTAAACCCAATCTGATCGGTGGGTCAATCATTGCGGGATTGGGATGTGCCCTTTTCGTTGTAAGGCAGTACGGTATTACTTCGGTGCTATTGATGGACTTTTCCCTGATCGTCACCCTGCTCGGGCTGGCCTGGCTTCTGCTGGGTACAAGGCATTTGAAGATTCTCATGCTTCCAATAGGGTATCTGATATTTGCATACCCTCTGTTTGACTACATGCCGTCCAATGTCGTCGTTTATCTCCAGTATGTGACTGCATGGCTTGCTGCTAAGATGCTGATAATACTTGGCATTACAGTATACCACAATTCCACGTATCTGGTATTGCCCCATATCACGCTGGAGGTTGTACAGGCATGTGCGGGGCTGAACCATATCGTGGCATTGCTGGCGGTATCTGTTCTGCTTGCTCATTATACTCTGGACGGATTGTTGAAAAAAATCGTTCTTGTCACATCTGCTCTGTTTGTCGGTCTCGCCGCCAACGGTCTCCGGGTTGCTGTTATAGGAGTCATTAGCTCGTTCAGTCAACCCGGACCGCTGCACGGCCCTTCTGATATATTATATGTGTCTATTGTTTTCATCATCGGGCTGGCCGTAGTCATTTTACTGAATTATTTGATGGGGGGAAAAAGTCTTTCGCCTCACACGAAACAAAAGACGGAAAACGTTGGTGGGGAGCCATTCCATGCCACCAGCGAGCCATATCCATCCGGAACAACGATCCGTAATCGAGGCTCCTTATTTTTCGTGCCGCTTTTGATTGCGACGCTCATCCCCGTCTCTGCTTATGCATACACTGATATCTTTATCCCACGTCCTGTACCGCTTGCGAATTCTCTGTCGAATATTCCCATACAGATCGGGGAATGGGAGGCAACGTGCAGCGAGAAAACCGAGTTTATACCAGAAGACATGCGACCTGATGAAAAATTAGTGAGGTGTTATCAAAATGAAATCGGCGACGAGTTTCACCTCTACGTTGCTTACTTCACACATCAACGAAAAAACCACAAAGTAACGGATTTTTTATTGAATTCGTATAATGAAGGCGAGGAATTTCCTATTCTGAACGCGGGAGACAAGATAGCACTGAGAAAAGCTATTCCCAATAGGCCTGGTCCCGGCAATAATGTCTATTTCTGGTACAGTATAGATGGGAAAGCAATCCCGAGCCGCCTCGAAGCAAAATTAACACTTCTCGCAAATGGCGTATTCAAAAACAGAACAAATGGAACTCTTGTCGTTATAGAAATAGAAAAAAGACAGGATGATACGAAAGTTAAGGTGCGTGATGACAGGGAGATCATTCAAAAAATCTACCCGGTCATTCAGGGCCACATTGGCGCATAACGTATCGATATCGTATGGCATTTACTAAAAATACAGTCACTCCCTGCAGTCAAGAGCATTGAAGAAACCCCTGTTCTATTCTCTTCCTCCGGCCGGGCAAAAGATACCGTTCAAGGAACTGATCAAGTGTTTGGCGAAAAACCTTCATGCCACGACCGATATGACTAATGAAGCAATAAAACAATATTTAGGGAATAATCATGTTCTCTATCTGTCATCAGGCAGGGCTGCGTTATGGCTTTACTTGAAAACCGTTTCCATCCGGAGGCCGGAGAGAAAAGAAGTGATTATTCCCGCCTACACCTGTCCGTCGGTCGTGTCGGCCGTGCTAAAAGCGGGCCTTACGCCGGTTCTATGCGATAACAACCTCGATGACTTCGGGTATCTGTCCGAAGAATTCGAAAGTAAACTTAGCAGGAGCACACTAGCCGTGATCGCGGTGCATCTGTATGGCTTGCCGGTGAAAATAAACAAAATAAAAGATCTTTGTCGAAATAACGGCACCTGTTTTGTGGAGGATGCCGCCCAAGCCTTCGGGAATCCATACCAGGATGATCCGGATTCAAAACTAGGTCTGAAGGGTGATGCAGGGTTTTATAGTTTCGGTCGTGGAAAACCGATCAGCATCATGCACGGTGGGCTCCTGGTGGTAAACTCGAGTGATGAGTATCAGGAAGCTGAGAAAATCCTGCAAGGATTAAAAAAAAGCAACGATAAAGTTCATTACTGCATTTCCCTTGGCTTATATGCGTTCTTTTCGAATCCACACCTCTACTGGATCCCCCAGATGATTCCCTTTCTTAATCTTGGGGGTACGGTATTCGAGCCGGAATTCGAAACGGCAAGAGGACTCGATGCGGCAGCCGAGCTCGCAAACGTGATGGTTTCGGGGATCGAAGAGGAAAAAGAGGTGAGGAAAAACAATTCAAAATGGTATTCGGACAACTTACCCCAGGGAGTTATCAATTATGGCGGCAGGCGAGGAGAATATCCCTATTTGAGATATCCCGTGATGATCGATGACGAGAATTTGAGGACAAGAATCCTCGAAAAACTGATCGCGGAGGGCACCGGCGCGACCGGCTCATACCCGACCCCGTTGAACGAGCTGCCGAAGTTAAGGGAAGTATTGGCAGACGGAACGAAATACAGGTGCGCGAAAAATATATCGAAATCCATTGTTACACTGCCCGTTCATTCGGGGGTATCTGCGGCGGACAGGGAAAACATAAAGAGGATAATCAAGGCGGTAAGCCATGCGAATTAGATTGAGCGAGGTTGGAGAAGATGAATATTGGGATGAATATGTCTATCGGCATCCCAAAGCGACACTTTGCCATCTATATGGATGGGGCAAGGTGATACGGGACACTTACGGCCACCCGTCCTATTACATCGTTGCGGAAAAAGATGACGAAGATAAAGACCGGGCCATAGCGGGGGTCCTTCCGCTTGTCCATATCAAGAGCCTCTTGTTCGGCAATTCATTGGTATCCATGCCGTTTCTCAATTACGGAGGTTTGCTGGCGGACGACGAGAAGACGGAAATGCTGCTACTCGAAGAGGCAAGAAGACTGGGACGGGAACTGAAGGCCAAAAACATTGAGCTCAGGCAGATACAGCCCATTTCCTGGACAAATGGACAAGGGGCGGAGGCGGCCCATGGCGCGGAAATACCTGAGCCCATGACCCATAAAGTGAGAATGGTGCTGAACTTGCCCGAATCGTCCGCGAAGCTGTTCGAGTTATTCAAGTCCAAGCTTCGCAGCCAGATCCGCAAACCGCAGAAAGAGGGGTTGGTATCGCACATCGGCGGAGCGGAATTGCTGGATGACTATTATCATGTGTTTTCAATAAACATGCGGGACCTGGGCAGTCCGGTGCACTCGAAAAAGTTATTTGAAAACATCCTTAAAGAATTCGGCGGCTGTGTTCGATTGGGGGTTGTCAAATATAATAAAGCGGCGGCGGCGGCTGGCCTGATCTTTTGCTTTCGAGATCTTGTCGAGATCATCTGGGCATCATCCCTGAAGTCGTTTAATCAATACAGCCCCAACATGCTCCTTTACTGGTCGGTTCTCGAGTACGTGACGGATGCCGGATACAGGCAGTTTGACTTTGGGCGGTCGACGCCGGACGAGGGGACCTATAAATTCAAGGAGCAATGGGGGGCAAAGCCGGCGATTTTGTTCTGGTATGAAGATGGACTGAATGACAAGGCGGGGCGCACGGGCGATAAAACAGCCTACCCTTTCAGGCAGAAAGGCGAAGCATTGTGGCAGTCGATGCCGCTCTTCCTGGCAAACGCGGTAGGCCCGATGATCCGCAAGAATATAGCTTTGTAAATTGTTTCGAAGGTGATGACCTGCGAAGAATAGTGAACAACAAAAGACCGTGGATGTGGACATGGAGTATTGGTTTAGCCGGCCAACGAGCGGCATGGCTTACTAAGATGTTCGATATGCACCTTTCTTAAGTTTGCATACAATTACTACGTTTGAAATAATTGAGTGAGTGTGGGTGGTGTAATGGAAAAAGGACTTGTGAGTGTGGTCATACCTACATACAACCGTGCGGAACTGATTGAACGGGCAGTGAACAGTGTTTTGGACCAGGATTACCCGCTAATAGAAGTTATCGTAGTGGATGATGGATCCCGAGACGATACCGCCGCGCGTATGGCGAAGAGGTATAACACTGACAAGCGCGTCCGATTTTTCAGGATTCCGAACAGCGGCGTCTGCGGAGCGAGGAATCGTGGTCTGAAAGAAGTTCAGGGTGAATATGTCGCCATGTTGGACTCTGACGATTACTGGCTGCCAGGTAAGCTCTCTCTGCAGATAGGGATCCTCGAAGCTCACAGTGATCTGGCGATGGTCTGGTCTGATATGGACGCCATTGACACGGTGGGGCAGGTTGTTTCACGAAGATACCTGCGCACAATGTACGGGAGCTACAAGAATTTCCCGTCGCCGCGCGATCTTTTCGAGACTGAGTTGAAGACGAACGGCAATATTCCCTATTACATCGGTCGCATTTCCGGAGCTTTAGTTATAGGGAACCTCGTTCATACGTCAACCGTGGTAGCCCGGGCCGGAAGCATTCTAAAGGCTGGAGAATACGATCAATCCGTGCATCCCAGCGAGGACCAGGACTACTATTACCGTGTCTGTCTGACTGGCCCCGTTGCCTTGATTGATGATGTGACGATTCACTACCAAATAGGCGCCGCCGATGCCGCCAGCGGGGATCATCGCTTTTACGAAATGGCGACGAGTGCCATGATGGTCTTCAACCGGCTTCGTGAGAAAGCGGGGAACAATTCTCAGATTTCTGGAAACATCATTAAGAAAAAGGAGACGGACCTGTTCAAATGGGTTGGAGAGGCCTCATTTCACAAGGGTCGGATGGCTGATGCAAGACGTTACTTGCTGAAGCGGATCATGCGTCCTCCTTTTGACATTCGTTCGCTGATCTTCCTTTTGATGGCCTGTACCCCTTATTCCTCGGATATGCTTCGCTATGTGCAAAGAATGCGGGGCCGAAGCGGGAACTAAGAAGGTGGCTATTCCTTTTTAAGTGCTTCTTCATTTTGGTACCAAATAAAATACGCATAGTATTAGTTACGGAGATGCGTGAGGGGTCTGTTAGGTATGAGGCAAGGGGCTGAGGTTTGGGAGTTAAGCGACATACAGAGCCTTGGTGAACTTAGACCTGCCTGGGAAGAGCTGTTGTTATCATGTTCTGATGCGTCCATTTTCAATACGTGGGAATGGCTGAGCTCCTGGTGGGACGCCTACGGTGCAAATAAGGAACTGATGGTATTGGCATTCCCTGATCGTGACGGCAGACTTCTGGCACTTGCCCCCCTCTTTTTTGACAGAAAAGCATTGGCACCGGGACGGGCTCTCAAGGAAATCCGGCTAATGGGGGATGGCAGCGGGGACTCGGATAATCTTGCGCTGCTCATCCGCCCTGGGTTTGAGGAGAAGTGCACTCACAAGTTGCTTGATTATCTCAAGAGTAACGCGGATCGTTGGGATATCTGCTGCTTCAACACTATGGACCCGGAGTCCACGGGAGCAAGATATTTAATAGAATCATTGCGAAAGAACAATTGGCCCGTATATTCCTCCTTTGTGCCCTGGTCGACAATTGCATTACCTGAAACGTGGGAACTATATCTAAAAAGTCTTTCAAGGAATGAGCGTGGGAGGATTGGAAGGCTGACCCGTCGCCTTGAAAAGCTTTATCAGGTTCGTTTTTACAAGTGCACGCAGTTAAGTGAATTACCGCGTTGTTTAGATGTGCTGTTTGAACTGCATGCCAAACGATGGGGTTTACATGGGGAGGGAGGCAGTTTTTCCGTTGAGGAACGTTGCAACTTTTATCGTGATATGGCGACCAGGTTCTTAGAAAAAGAATGGTTGGAGTTCTGGCTTCTTGAAATTGATAAGAGGACAGTGGCATGTTTGTTTGGATTCCGTTATAGACAGACAATTTATACCTTGCAGGAAGGGTTCGACCCTGAATACTACTCAGACAGTGTGGGTTACGTTTTGCGCTCCTATGTTCTCAAACGCTATATCGAGGAAGGAATCCGCCGATACGACTTTCTTGGTGGGAAGGATCCGTCAAAAGAGCGCTGGGGTGCCAGTGTCGGCAGTTATGTGAACGTAAATTTTGCCAGAAGCCTGAGCTTCGGCAGTTTATATCTGAATTTGAAGCAAAGATCTGTGGAAGCGAAAGAAGGGTTAAGGCGCGTGATGCCACAGCGGGCATGGGCCGTTATGCGAAATCTCAATCACAGGCTTCATGGCAAGGCTCCCAAAAGAGATGACGCAGGTATCGGAGGAAAGGGAGAGAATTCATCTGCCGACGAGAACTGATCCGGCGTTTCCATGAGAAGAATCCAATTGTTAGTTCAGGATGTTGCGTGAGAATAGCAGTTACAATTGATACTGAAGAGGATAACTGGGGTGACTATGCGAACGATTCGTACGGTATAGAGAATATAAAAAAGATACCCACGCTTCAGAAGTTATTCGACGATTTCAATGTCATACCTACCTATCTTGTAACCTACCCTGTTGCGACAAACACGGAATCTATCAACATCTTGAAGGGAATCCTTCAGCGAGGGAAGTGCGAGATCGGAATGCACTGCCACCCCTGGAGCACACCGCCATATGAGGAAGAACGGAATCCTTATAACAGCATGCTGTGTAATCTCCCTTACGACCTTCAGCGGAAAAAAATGCGCGTTCTCCATGAAGCGATCACACAACATTTTGGCGTGGTAGCCACTTCATTCAGGGCAGGAAGATGGGGATTTGGAGCGGGCATAGCCCAAATCCTGAATCAGATGGGCTATAAGGTCGATTCATCTCTACTGGCCTTTGAGAACTGGACGGATTATGGCGGTCCTAATTGCGCTGATGTCTCTCCCAGGGCATTCATCTATGGCAATCAAGAAGGCTTGCAGAAAAACCAACAGGATCAATTATTGGAAATACCGGCCACTGCCGGTTTCGCGCAACGGAATTTCGAATTATGCAACAGGGCGTGGTATCTGCTAGGTGGGAAACTCATGCAGAAACTGCATGTACGGGGTATTCTTGGTAGATTGCGGGTGTTAAATAAGATCTGGCTCTCGCCGGAGACTACAAGCAGCGCAGACATGATGAGATTGACAAATACAATGATGCGCCAGGATTGCCAGATCATCAACATGTTTTTTCATTCCACCGCATTGAAAGCGGGCTTAAGTCCCTTTGTGAAAACGAAGGAAGAAGAGGTCCATTTCCTTTATAGGATCGAGGAATTCCTTGCTTTCACCCAGCGCGCAGGAATCGAGTCCATCAAACTATCCGATGCGCCAGCTTATGTCCAGGTAGAGAGGACAGTTCACAGCAGATAGCTGATATCAGAACCTTTGCTCAACGGCGCAATGTACCTGAGCAACCCAATGAACCCCAATCACTCAAAGCCTGTGAATATCGAGAATTTTTTTCACGATACCGGAAATGGTCGTATATTCTGCACACTGATTAGTCCGCAGAACCCTACAGAAGAGTGCGTAATCTATTTCGCTCCCCTCTTCGAAGAGAGGATGTGGGCACAACGGATTGCTTTCAACTTTGCGCGGGATATGGCAGCAAAGGGTACACATGCTACACTGGTGTTTGATTACTATGGCTATGGCGAAAGCGACGGCAATGCCGAGGACTTTGCACTGGCACGATGCCGCGAAGATGTCATCTCTCTCCATGCCCTCATGCGGACCCGAGGGTATTCGCGGTTTGTATGGTGGGGTATAAGGACGGGCTGCGCCATAGCCCTTGCCTCAGTTCCGGCACATGCACCAATCACCTCATTTATCCTTTGGGCCCCTGTCCTTGGACTGAAAGACTATATATATGAGAGTCTGCGCGCTAACATAGCGGCACAGATGATGATGTTTAAAAAGGTTGTGGCTAAAAGAGAAATAATCCTGGCAGAACTGGTTCAATATGGCCAGTGCTGCCGTGATGGCAATGTGTTGAATCATGTGGACGGCTATAGATTTGGAGGACTCTTTTATCAGGAGATCCTCAATCTGAACCATGGTAAAGACCTCAGTTACCTGGCCTTCCCGACCCTTGTAGTAGAAGTAATCCCTCCGAGAGCTGAGAAGGGAAAACTCATGGCGAAAACGGAAAGCACCGGCGAGGCGGCCCCCGCCCATCAGAACTTACAGTACCGGCAAGTCCCCGAGAGGGAATTCTGGCTGATAGGCAGAGATTATTCCCAGAGAGCAGAGTCGGTCTATCGACCTACTCTCGAATGGCTTGACGCGCAGGCGAGCGGCAGCAAGACTTGAGAGGAAACACAATGGAACAACAGCGAAAGATAGAGTCAGTTGTTCAATTTCCTAACGAGCGCGGCGAGGTTCTGCGAGGCGTCCTTCATTCTCCCGAGATTGGCGATGAGTCAAGAAAAAAGACCATTGTGATTTTTCCCAATGGGGGAGTTATGGGATGTGAGGGCGATTACAGGGCCCACGTATCCATGGCGCGACACCTTGCCCGGAGCGGCTATTATGTTTTACGATTTAGCCCTTCAGGCTTGGGATATAGTGATGGTGATATTCCGAACTGTCGTCAGAAGAACCTCTATGTGCAGGTTGAATACGGTCTTTTTGTCGCAGACATCCGGGCAGCCGTAAAATTTGTCCAAACAATAGAGAGTATTTCATCAATCACGCTGTCGGGGATTTGTGGAGGCGCAATGTCGTCCTTCCTCGCCGCAGCGGAATTGAAGGAAGTTCAATATGTGATTCCCATTGGGATACCGGTCCTTCTTGACAATGACGACATTAATTATGAAGTCAGATTGCCGGCGGACGAGGCGAAGCTGATGGTGAAGATTTACCATCAGAAATTGTTCTCTCCGAAGGCATGGGTGCGCTTGTTGACAAAGAAAAGCGATATCCAAAAAATAAAGGGTGCCATACTTGCTTTATTTCGGCCAAAGGGAGCATACATCTCGACTGGAAATGAGATAGGCAAGTTCGCAGAGAACCCCAACTTCTTCAAAGCTGCCAGGCGGATATTTAAGGCGCGTAAAAAAGTCTTATTTGTCTTTGGCGCTTCGGATGGCTTCTGGTGGGAATTCCAGAGGCTTTTCTTGAAAAGATATTACGCTGAAGTAAAGGACGCACCTTTTGACCTGTATCTCTCTCCGGGGGCGAACCATATGTTGAGCATGCCCGAGATGCAGGTTGACGTTGTGCAGGCCATGCTGGCCTGGATGAATAAGCATCACGGACACACATCTTGAGCTACATCAAAAAGATTCTCAGAAACGTCATATCGAACTGGGCCAACCTTATTGTCTCTCTGGCAATATCCTTTTTTCTTGCCCCCTTTATCCTGGATAAAATAGGCAATGTGTACTTCGGCGTGTGGGTGCTTGTCACCCAAATCACCGGATATCTCTGGCTGCTGGATTTTGGAGTGAGGGAATCAGTAATCAAGTATGTGGCAGAACACCACGAGAAGAAAGAGAACAAATTACTGAACGAGATCATAGGGTCAGCCCTGTGGATGTATGCCCTTGTTTGCTTCGTATGCATAGCCGTATCAATATGTTTAGCCATGCTTCTTCCGGTGATTTTCAGCATATCGCATGACGTTATACCCACCGCACGACTCGTTGTAATCATTTCGGGAATCGATATTGCGCTGGCTTTTGTCTTCAATATCTTTGTGGGAATACTCATGGGTATGCAGCGCTATGATTTATTCAGTAAAGTCTCTATCGGGATTTCTGTCATCCGGGCAATCCTGACCGTCGCCTTCCTCAGCCAGGGTCACGGAATAGTGACCTTGGCCCTCATTCAACTGATGCTCAATGTCTGCACAAACGTTATAATATACTTTGCTGCCAGGCGGTCACTCACTTTTCGGTTGAAAGTGCGCCACGTTGAGAAACGAAGATGGATATACAAGATGCTTTTCAACTACGGTTTCTTTGTACTTTTAAATAATGTCTGTCAAATGGCCAGTCTATATGGCGCAACACTGATAATAGCGATCTTCCTGCCCGTGTCTGCCGTTACGTATTACGCTATAGCTGCCAACCTCATAGAATATATGAAAAAGATCATTTTTGCTGGCACTCAAGTCTTTAATCCGCTGACCAGCCAACTTGACGCCAGGAATGAGTCCGGCAAGATCACAACTCTATTGATTCAGGGGACAAAATTCTCCCTGATTCTTGGGCTGCCCGTGGCGACGGTATATTTTATAATGGGGCGTCAGTTCATCGGGCTTTGGATGGGTGCCGAGTACTCGGACATCGCAGGGCAAGTCCTCGCGGTGTTAACAGTCATGACGCTGTTTTCGCTTCCACATTATACTGTCATCAGTATTTTGCTGGGCCTCAATAAACACAGAATAACTGCATATTGCCGTTTGATCGAGGTAGTGGCGAACACAGGCTTGAGCGTTCTGTTGATCAGGCACTTTGGCATTATTGGTGCTGCTTATGGCGCTGCAGTTCCGCATGTGATTATGGTGATCTTTGTCTTTCCGGTTATTATCTCACGAATAGTAGGTATAACACTTTCAGAATACGTGAGAAACGCTTACTACGGCCCCCTGTTCGCGGGAATGCCCTTTGCTGTTGCCTGTTATTTTGCATCGTTACTTTATACACCACACTCTTTGCTGGCTTTTTTTAGCGAAGTCATCGTTCTACTCCCTATTTATATGATAGGGGTCTGGTTTGTGGCCTTCACAAGAAAGGAACGGAACTTTTGCAAAGAAAGACTGTTTGCGCTGGTTCCTGTCACCTTGGGGCGGTAACCTCCGGAAAAGATATCGGGCATGGTTCCGCAAATGGTCTCTCCTGCATTCTCTGAAATGCAGTCCGAATGGAAAAATCATACAGCGTGACAATATTGGTAATCGAGAGGAAAAGAGCAGTTGTACAATTCGATATTAGATTATGTCAGACGAGCCTGTTGATAATCAATTAATGATGGTAAAGACGCAGACCTTAACCGAGAATATCAAGAAAGATTCAAATCTTCTTATTTATCTATTTTATGTATGGACATTTGTTCTCATAGCAAGACCTCAGGATTTCATAGACGCGCTAACGCCTATACGGCCCGCGTTATCTGTAGGTATAATTGTTGTCATTGTCTATGTATTTTATCATGCGCTTTATAGAAATAAATTATTGGATAATCAGCAATGCCGATTATACTTATATTTCTTAGCGACTATTATGATCAGCATCCCATTTGCGTATTACCGGAGAGGAGCATTTGAATTTGTATTTACAAAGTACATAAGCGCAGTACTCTTTTTCTTTCTCTTTTATAAACTCATAAATAACACGCGGACACTTAATAATATTTTATGGACGTCATGCTTCGGGTCCGGCCTGTATTTGTTGTGCGCCCTGTATCAAGGGGAAATGGTATCTGGCAGATTAAATTATGGCCGAATGTTCGACCCTAATGATCTTGCTTATTTTGCCGTATCATTTCTGCCGTTGAATTTTCTCTTTATTTCAAAAAAAGAACAATTGTGGAAAAGGTTGCTATGCGTGCTTAATGTTGTTGTGAGCATCGTGATGATCCTGATGACAGGCTCAAGAGGCGGATTCATTGCTCTTGGGATTGTTGTTCTCATGCTCTTCATTGCTGAGTCACAGATTATAAAAAAGTCTTACAAGGTTATTATCGCTGCGATCACAATCGTAGCACTTATTTATGGAGGCACGGCAATCGACTTATCCCGGCTCGACACTATAACTAACATAGGGGAAGATTATAATGTATGGGATGAAACAGGGCGGTTTGAGGTCTGGAAGAAGGGCTTGGACTTAATGCTAAGCAACCCCCTGACTGGGGTCGGGGTTTCATGCTTCAGTGAAGCGATCGGTAGGGAACGCCTGGGGCGGGGTTTGCAGGAAATATGGCAGGCACCGCATAATGTATTAGTTCAGATTGGCGCTGAAACAGGTATTATCGGGCTTATACTATTTGTAGTGATCAGTGTCAAAGCCTTCAGGATATTTGGTATGTCCAAATCCGCAGGCAAATCCGAACAAATTAATATCATGGGCGGGATTGCAATGATAGGTTTCACGGGACATTTTATTTCTTCTATGTTTTTAAGTCAGGCATATTCGATATATTGGGTCTTCTTCATTGCTCTGTCAGCGAGTATCTCTGAACTTCTGCGAAATGAGCCACAAACAGTAAGATAAGACAAGAGACCGTGTGCTAGATTGTTAAGGGTGAATCAACAGTTCCTGAGACGAGCCCGCAATATGTGTGGTCGCAAAAATAGATATAAAATGTTGGCTTCTGAGTCATTCGTGATGCCACGAAGGAATAAATCGTTCACATATTGCAAATGAACTCAATTTCCTGAAAAATACTAACTGGGTGTGGGTCCTGGGGAGCAAACGACCATATCTTTTGTAGGAGGTGAGCACAATGTTGCGAAAAGCAATCACGAAGATAAAATGGGCTGATAGTAATATAATGGCATCTATATTAAAAGTTCTTTATTACAATATTATAAAAAAGAATCGTTTTGCGATATTCGAATTAGACCTGACTCAAGAGTTTGCAGGCCCATCCCTGAATATAAAGAACTATCAGGTCAGCGTTATGACCTTCGAAGAGCTTGCGAGATTAATCGCAGGGAAGAAGAATCTTCCTCGAGAATTCTATAGGCACGAAATAGACGGGGTTCGTCACTGTGCTCTCGTAATGGCGGGAGATCGAATAGGTCACATCTCTTGGATTTACCTAAAGGGTGACAAGGATAGATGGTTTGATCTGAAGGATGACGAAGCACACGTAAACTACTCCTTCACCTTTCCGGGATTTCGAGGAGTTTCATTTTTTCCGGAAGCGCTTCGAGCTTCGGCGGTATGGCTCAAGGACCGGAATTACCGACGAATAATCATGGATGTTCATGAGGAAACGACTTTCATGATAAATAGTATGCAAAAGATTAAGGAAGTAAAACGTATCGGCACACTTACTCATTGGTTTCTGTACAGACCAAAGTTCAATAATTGACGGTGCACTGGACAGTAGGAATTCGCAGTAGAGAGCTATAGGTGAAGAGGTGATTAGAATCGGACTCGTTTTAACTCCTCTTGACTTCGGAGGGGCTGAAAAAGTGAGCCTCACTCTACTAAAGAATATCAATAGGAACGAGTTTAATATAATTCCGATCGTTCTCAATCGACCCTGGGAACAAGAGAACGTATTTCAAGAAGAACTGAAAAAAGAGGACTACGAATATGTGACGATCCCGGTTGCCATGTATAGAAGCAGCGAAAAGAGAGACTATTTTAGAGTGCTGAGATGTATTAAGATTCTATGGTCAATTGTAAAGAGAGAACGATTTGATTTAATACACACTAACGGATATTTTGCTGATATTATAAGTATTCCTGTAGCGAGAATACTGGGAATACCCATAATATCCACATGCCATGGTTTCATAACAAACGATGTTAAGTTGCACATATATAGTTTCTTGGACCGGAAAGCCTTGTTATTTGCCAACAAGATTATTGCTGTATCCGATGAGATAAAAAATGGATTGGTAAAAGTAGGGATCAACAAATCTATTATCAAAGTGGTTCAGAACAGTGTAGATACATACAACGATCCTGTGCTTTCAAATTGTAACAGAAAACAAATACGTACGATGCTTAATTTAATAGAAAACGAAATTGTTGTTGGGTATGTCGGTCGACTGAGCGAGGAGAAGGGGCTTCGATTTCTAATCGAGGCTATCGCGTTATTGAACGAAGCAAACATTCCGTCAAGACTATTATTGATCGGAGAAGGAGCGCTGAGGAGTCAATTAGAAAGGTATACAGAAGAGAAATATCTTAAAAAGCAGATATTGTTCACTGGTTTTCAAAATCAGATAGACAAATGGTTGCCGGCAATAGACGTATTCGTATTACCATCAATGACCGAGGGAACCCCAATCGCCCTGCTTGAAGCTATGGCACACGGCTTGCCTGCAGTTGCATCCAGTGTAGGGGGCATACCTTCTATCATTCGTTCAGGTCAGAACGGAATACTAACTCAGCCTGGGAATCCGAACGAGATTGCAAAGGCTATTTGTGACCTCTATAAGAATGAGCATTTACGACTTAATTTGGGTAACGCGGCAAAAATAACCATACGAGAGAAATTCAATGTAACAGATTGGGCAAGAACGATTGAATCAGAGTATTTTAAACTACTGAATTGAGAAGCGATGTGATTCATCTATTTCATTATATAATGTATGGTCTTGGGGCATATCTGAGTATCTACGTAATATATACTCTGGTTCTCATTCTAAGTAACTATATCCTGCGGGGCAAAGACAATGTGAATCGTGAGCCAAGAACGCATTTTGCAGTAATGATACCTGCGCATAACGAAGAGCTTCTCTTAGAAAGGCTTTTAAGTAGTATCGCACAACTGACTTATCCTCGCAACATGGTCAAACTGTTTGTTGTGGCAGACAATTGCAGTGATGCGACGGCAGCTATTGGCCGCAATAACGGTGCAGTTGTGCTGGAGCGTTACGATAATAATCTCCGCGGTAAGGGGTATGCTATAAAGTATGCACTCGCAAACATGAACCTTAATGACTGTGATGCCATTTTCGTCGTGGACGCAGACAGCATAGTTGAAGCAAGCGCAATGAACGAACTGGATCGAGCCATTCAGAATGGCGCTAGAATAATGCAGTGCTATAACGGCCTGGCTAATCCGGATGAAAGTTGGTTCACGCGAATTATGGATGTATCAAGAACTTTGGGTAACGAAGTCTTGGAGCCAGCCAAAGAAATACTCGGCCTCTCGTCTCATTTAATGGGCAATGGCATGTGTTTTGTGCGTGACGTTATTGCAAGGTATGGATGGGATGCTTTCACAGTGGGTGAGGATTGGGAGTATTATGCCAAATTAGTCACGAGAGGTGAACGAATATCCTTTGTAAATAAGGCCCGCGTCTATCACAGCGAATCCGTCAATCTCAAGCAGGCAACCTCACAAAGGCTCAGATGGTCTAGCGGACGCTTCGCGATAGCCGCGAAGTATGGCTTCAGATTACTATTCAATGGGGTCAAAAACAGTAGTATTACTAAAATTGACGCCGCTATGCCATTGCTATTGCCAAACCCATCTCTTGGTATCAGCATGACGATTATGATGCTTATAGCATGTCTAGTCGTCCCCCTTCCGGCCTATCGAAATGTTATGATCGGTTGGGCTAGCCTGTTGATTGTTTTACAGATTGCATTCTTTCTCGTTGGAGTGTTGTGCGTGAAAAATAAGAAAATGAAGCTTCTGGCAATATTGTTTGCGCCAATATTCTTGATTTGGAAATCGGGGCTCGATTTGCTGTCTGCCGCAGGTCTTGGCCGAAAGTCCTGGGCAAGGACCGACCGTAAGCTTTAAACATCTTTAGAATTGCTTTGCAGGTCTGTGTATCTCCGAGTACGAATGGAATGAAACGAGTTATTGGTCGCTCATTGCTCATCTCAGTCCGCGGCGATAATGGATGCATCCGAAATGACAAATAAAGTATGATATATTTATGATTTGCTTACCACAAGTCGTAACACAAGAACAAAAAAGGCTCTAAATTGGGCAAACTAAACATACTATTTGTTATTCCGCAGCTGGAAAAGGGCGGAAGTGAAACCTTAGTTTATAACATAGCCTCATTATTGGATCGAAAGTTGTTTGACGTATCTTTGGCATACTTTCATTATTATGGAAATGAAATATTTCGTTCGGCTTTTCAGGAACAGAGCATAAGACTTCACCATATACCGAGAAATAGAAGTGCTGATTTTTCCGCCATGCGGATTATGGCAAGGATAATCCGCGAAAACGACATTCATATCGTAAATGCGCATCATTTTGTTTCAATGGTATATTCCTTTTATGCCTGCAAGTTTGCCCATAGTCGCGGGCTGGTTTATACGGAACATTCGAGTTGGGAAGTAAAAAAAATGCCGCTGAAATGGCGGGTGATGGGAAGGCTGCTATTGAGGAATCTGGATTGTGTAATGGGAATCAGCGATGACGTCACGCAGACTCTCAAGTCCATATTTCATTTGCTGGATGAAAATACGCTTACCATCAGGAACGGGGTTGATCTCGATACGCAAGCAGGAATGCGTGATACAAGAGAGATAAGAAATGAATTTGGCCTGGCTGATAACACAAAAGTTATCGCGATGGTTGCAAATTTCAGAAAAGTCAAGAATCATGTAATGCTCTTACAGGGATTCCGGGAACTTCTCAGGAACTTCGAAAACGTGAAGCTATTGCTGATCGGGCAAGGGACTGACGATGATCTGGAAAACTCAGAGGATGACGTCAGGAGCTATCTGAAAGACTATGACTTGCACGAGAAAGTCATTCTGACCGGCCATAGAAGTGACGTGAGTAATTTATTATCAATCGCGGATGTATTTTGCCTTACTTCTTTCGAGGAGGGGCTGCCGATAAGCATGCTTGAGGCTATGAGTAGCGGGTTGCCAGTTGTCGGGACAAATGTCCCCGGTATCCGTGATGTCATCATACACGGGAAAAACGGATTTCTGGTTGAACTTAGCGACTATATGGCTTTGAAAGATTCATTACTCAAGATATTGACGAATGAGCAACTAAGTCGGAGGTATGGACAAGAATCAAGAAAAATCGTTCAAGCCTCTTATTCAATGTCTGAATGTGTCCGTCGATACCAGGAGTTATTTCTGAAAACGATAAAGCATTAATATCTCGCTGCGTTATCTGAGGGAGCAAATAGAGCGAATATTTTGACAATTGTTTAAACTATATTGCGAAAAACGTGAAAATATTGCTGCCTTCTAAGGAATATAGTCTTATGGAAAGCAAATTTACAGAGCGACAACGTAAGGAAGAATTATATCACGACGCAGCGCACAAAGCAGGCGTTGTGAAAAGGGGCCATCTTAACGCCGGGAATACCAGTTTTTTTAAATGCTTTTGCGAATTAATAGGCGAAGTGACCGGCTTGACCATATTAGAGATTGGTTGCGGAAGTGGGTGGTTCGGCACGCAACTGGCGCACCGGGGAGCTAAAGTGCACGGTATAGACATATCGGGGGAAGTCATTCAAGAGGCGTTGCGGGAATCCGAAAAGCAGGACTGTGCCGACAAAGCTGTATTTCACAAGATGGCTGTGGAAGATCTGACTTTCGAGAATAATTATTTCGATTTGGTCGTAGGCAGCGCAATCCTTCATCACACCGACATTAGACTCGCAATGACTAATATATGTAGAGTACTTGCCCCTGAGGGGAAGGCCATATTTGTTGAGCCTTTGAATGAGAACCTTGCGCTCAAAATATGGAGAAAACTGACGCCGTGGCGCAGAAGCCCAACAGAGCGGGCCCTGATCAAGGACGATCTTAAGTACATTCAAAATGTATTTCCTGGCGCTGTTTATTACTATTTCGGTTTTACATCGATGGTGAGCATGGGCCTCCTCATGTATTTTCCCGAAAACGGCATATTAATTTGGATGAATAAGAATCTCGAAAGGTTGGATGAAGTAATATCGAAAAGATATCCCCGTTTGGGTCACTATTTTGCTGTCGTAGTCATGGATCTTAAAAAGAAGATGGAATGTTGAGGGAGGCATAACAGTAAGAGAAAATGTCTATGATATTGAATAGTATGAAGGCATAGGAGATATAAAAATCACAATGCCGTGGTAGTGTAGTAAAAATACTCCATGTCGTATGTGCCATGAACAGTGCTGTTTCTATTGTATCCAAAATATTTGTGTATGAAATACCCTCCACAATTCTATTTAGTACCTTTCTAATTACCTAGCATCACATCACAGAATATTCAATTAATTTGACGGCTTATTTGGTAATTTGGATAATGGTATATTTATTGCTGATATCTAGAAAAATTGAAAATTATTGATGATGTGCAGTCTTTGTATCAGAATAGATTTAGAAGATTTGACATGAAGCCACTGGTTCGATGCTCGTTAAAGCATTTTAATTTGTTGTCGATATTGTAATGAGAGAGACTTGATAAAGGTGAATTGGTCGAAAGGCGGGAACCCTAAGCTCTCCTTCGGAGCTATTGCACTGTGCCTGATTACACCGAAACTGCAAGCAAAACTAGCTAGACCATAAGTTGTTGGTATAATTAAATAATATGCACTTCAATTGTGGCGTAGCGACATGCACATCATAATAAAAGCATAGAATCTGCGAAAAATGATTTTTCTCGAAAGCGTAAAACGCTATACGGGTAGGAGGATGTCATGACAAGAAGATTGACCTGTGCTTGCTTTTTCAACATATTGTGCATTGTCTATGTATGCTCGTTGTATGCTGCGACTCCTCAGATATCTACTGTAGTTGGGACAATGCAAAGCGGTTCTGTCATGACAATTAGCGGACAATACTTGATGGACGAAGATAAAACAAATTGGGGGACGGCATACAAAACGGGAACTAAATACGGATTTGAAGGTAGCAGTTATACAAGTGATGGTTATGGTGAAGCACCCGACGTCAACCCGCAGGAGAGGGCTTATGATACCAGTGTAAAATTGATGGGAAACAAGAGTTTTCGAGGAAGAATCTACGGAAATTCATCGAACTGTCCAGGCGACAATCATTCGTCTGGCCTATATATTGATTTGTCGGAAGATGGAGTGGGGAGTTCTACGGATTTTTATGTGCGGTTATATTCCAGATGGCGTTCTACCGGGACGGGTTCAAAGTGGCCCATGAGTCATATTAAAATGCTTGACGTGCAGGGAACCGGAGATCAGATGTATCTTCAACCTGCGGCGGGAACGAATCTTCCTACGCAAATGAATGTGATATACGACAGCGCTCCTCACAATTATACCGTCTCTAATTTCATGCAAGAAAATAGATGGTATTGCGTGGAAGCAAGATTTAAAACGTCATCACCGCACAATTTCACTGCATGGGTCGATGGCGTACAAATAGCCAGTGTTACTCCTTCAAGCGTAGGGTCATATGCCTATGTATTATTCAATATAATTAACGCCTGCGAGTTCGTGAATCTTGATCTAACGAACTGGACAGATGGGTTTACTGTATCAACTTCAAGAATCTATCCTTCTTCGGTTATTGAAGTAGGAAATAGTTCAGATTATGCAACGGCGACAAAGATTTATCAGGAGCCGATGGTCCTGTCTGACTCATCTGTGCAAGTGAAACTTAATCTTACAGGTCTTGGTTCCGGCCCTTACTATCTTTGGGTTACAAATAACAGACGGGAAAGAAGTGCGGCGTACCCTCTAAGTGGGGGGACAATGCCGATTCCGACCTCACCAACACCGCCCACCGGTCTGCGGATAATTAATTAGCAAGTAGGTGCATTGGTGGAGCTATTATAGGATGGAGTGACCAGATAGATATGCACATCAGAGCGACTAATCGAATGACACGTGGTCTTAGAATTGCCATGGGAGGTGGGTTTATGCTTAGTATTAGGGCATGGGGCTGTGTATGTGCCCTGATCATAGTGGTGTTCGGCATAACCTTCGCAGTCGGCAACGCAGAAGCAGCTACACTTTTCACTGAGGGCTTTGATGACAACAACTTCGCATCTCGGGGCTGGTTTGATGATACCAGTGTTGACATTGATACGTCTACGAAGTATTCAGGCGCTGGCTCGCTGAGACTTTCATGGGCTGCAGGACAAACAAATCCGCCGCTTGTGATGGCGATGCGAAAAGATTTTACAGCCACAGATAGTCTCTATGTATCGATGTATTGGCGCTTCAGCAACAGTTGGGTGGGATCAGGGGTAGGATACCACCCTCACGTCGTCATGATATTATCCGACCGCGATGATCATTGGGGTGCATTGGCAACTAACTATCTTCAAACCTACATAGAACCTCACGGGAGAGGGGCATTTCTCATTCTTCAGGACTTGCTTAATTCTCCGGCGGTATGTGGTGCTGGGTGCTTTTATACCCCGTCAATTACGTTTTCGTTAAATACTTGGCATCATATTGAAACATACTTCAAAATGAATACGGTAACTGGCGGTAATCCAGTTGCCGATGGGATAATGAGGATGTGGGTGGATGGAGTAAGTGTTTACAATGTGACGAACAGGATTTACAGGAACGGGCAGAACCCTACTATGAAATGGAGGACCTTTGTCATAGCCCCTTGGATTGGTGATGGCTCGCCACAGGCGCAGACGATGTGGATAGATGATCTAACTGTCGCAAATGCAATACCAACGGATCCTTCACCGCCAACATCACCCCCAAATCCGCCTACTGGCTTGAGGGTTGTTGACTAGTAAATCTCACAAAAATGTAGAATATCTATAGCCCTTATCTGCCGCAGGCATGACTCACAACATAACTTGCGGCAGATAAGGGCTTCTCATGATAAATCTTTTCTCCTCAATAATCCGGTAAATCATTTACTTTACTTCCAAATAATCCTGCCCGAACTGATTTTAGAAGTTTTGGAAATCCGGGTGGGTGGAAAACGTATTTTAATAACGGAATATTAAACCGGGGGAAATAAAATTTGAAAATCGGTATCATCGGCTGCGGACTGAACTCGGACTATCACATTAACTTCGCCAGGGCTTATGCCGGCGCAGAAATTGTTGGTGTGGCAGACCTGGACGAGGGAAAGGCGCGGGAATGTTCCCGGGCATATGGTATACAGCGATCTTTTCGTGACCTAGGAGCACTTGTCGAGCAATCGAAGCCCGAGGTGCTGCATATTGTCACCCCTCCCAAGACGCACTATGCTGTCGCAAAAGAGGCAATCGAACGCGGCCTCCACGTTTTAATAGAGAAGCCTTTAACTCTCCACGCGCATGAGGCAAGAGAACTTTATAATCTTGCTGAATCCAAAGGGGTAAAGCTCTGCCCCATGCACAACCATTTCTTTGATCCCTGCATGTTGAAAGCTAGAGAGATCATTGAGGACGGCCGCCTCGGACATGTAATCAATGTTGAAAGTTATTATGGGTTGAACACACAAATCGACGCATTCCGCAGGTATCCAGCCCCCAATGTTCTTCCATGGCTTTACTCCCTGCCGGGAGGGGTATTCCATGATTTCATGTCCCACCCCCTTTACGTGATGCTGCCCTATACCGGCAGGCCTTGTGAAATCAGGGTGATGGAAAGATCGCACGGCGAGCTGCCGCAGGATATATCCGATGAGCTTCGGATTCTTATAGACGGTGAAAAATGCGCGGGAACGCTGGTATTTTCTTTTGCGGCCAAGCCTCATCTTCACGTCGTCCGAATCTACGGAACGAGCGGCATGGTGCAAGTGGATTTCAACACGATGACGACCGTATTTCATCCGCTGAGCGCACTTCCCAAGGCAGTCCAGAAGGTAATCTACAATGTCAGTGAGAGCAAACAGCTCTTTTCCTCAACGGTATCCAATGTGTGGAATTTCCTCAAGGGCAAGCTCAGGCCCTACCATGGCATGCAGAATATGATTCACCGTTTCTACGACAGCATCAAGGGGCAGGGGGAAGTGCCGGTACCGAAGGAGCATGCCCTCATGGTCATGGATGCCATGGAAGAGATCTTCAAGCGTGTCAAGAATACCAAGTTGGATTTTGAATCCATCATACCGGTAAAGCAGCCGGGAGTTAAAGAAGAGTTGCCGAAGATACTGGTTACAGGGGCAAGCGGGTTCCTTGGAACAAGGCTGGTCGAGTTGCTGGCGCAGAAGGGATACCCGGTGAGGGCCCTGGTGAGGAAACTCTCAAATACAAAAAAGCTCAAAGCATGCGGGGTGGAAATCTTCTTTGGGGATGTGGCCGATCTCGAATCACTCAGGCCGGCTTTTCGGGGCATTGACATGGTCGTCCACACCGCCGCAGATACGGCGGGAAACGAAAGAGACGGGGAATGGAGCACGATCCGGGGGACACGGAATGTCCTTGACCTCTGCGGTCAAGGGGGCATCAGGAAATTGATATACATCAGTTCCTGCGCTGTTTACGGGGTCGCCGACTACAGGAAAGGCGCCGTTGTTGGGGAGGATGCGACCCTGGAGCGTTTCCCGGAAAAGAGGGGCTTTTATTCCTGGTCAAAACTGAAGGCGGATCAGATCATCGCGGAGGCCATAACCAAGGGGCCAATGCCCATCATCAGCCTGCGGCCGGGGACCATCTGGGGCCCGGGAGGGGAAACATTTACCCCCATGATGGGTTTTTCTCTCGGGGAAAAACTGTTTGCCGTGATCGGGAACGGGAAATTCGTTCTTCCTTTTGTCTATATAGATAACCTAGTGGAGGCGATCGTCAGGGGGATCGAAAATCAGGGCGCAGGCGGCGGTGTCTATAATGTGGTCGATACGGAGAGGATCACGAAAAGGGAATATATGAACAAGCTGGTGAAAAAATTGCACCCTGGTGCTACCTGCCTTTATATCCCTTACAGCTTCTTATACTCGGCGGTGTACATCCAGGAACAGCTGTTTTCCTGGATGGGGCGGAAGCCTTTTCTCACGAGGTACCGTCTGAATTCTTCCCAGAAAAGCATCCTATACGATTCTTCGAAGCTCCAAAAGGAATTGGGCTGGAAGCCATCAGTTACCTTGGAAGAGGGAGTAAATAGCGTTCTTGTCCATGAAGCAAATCGATCCAGGAAACTCGCGTTTTGATTGAGTTCTTGAACGATCCTCATCCCATTCTTTCCCTTTGCGCTATTCCCTGGTGCCATGCAGTTTCGCTCTAATCTCCACTAGATCTAGGAAAATATGTGCGGAATATTCGGCATAGTCGGCTCGAAAATAGATGAAGCTCACCTGAAAAAGGCGACCAATTTACTGGCCCATCGAGGGCCCAATGCTTCGGGCTTTTTCATCGAAGATGGCGTGGGTCTGGGCCATCGCAGGCTGAGCATCATCGACCTCGAGGGCGGCCATCAGCCGATGTACAACGAGGATGGGTCTTTATGCATCGTATTCAACGGGGAGATTTACAATTTCCCCGAGTTGCATGAGCAGCTCGTTTCAAAAAATCACAGAATCAAGACGCGGAGCGACACGGAAACCATCCTTCATGCCTACGAAGAGTGGGGGGAGGAATGCGTGGACCACCTCCGCGGTATGTTTGCCTTCGCGATCTGGGACAGGAGGGCTAAAAAGCTATTCATCGCGAGAGACCGGTTCGGGATAAAACCCCTGTTCTACGCGGAGCACGGAGGCACATTTTATTTTGCTTCGGAGATGAAAGCTATCCTGACCGACCCGACCATGCGGCAGGAAATGGATGAGGCAGCCCTGGCGTGCTATTTTTCCCTTTCTTATATTCCGGGCGACATGACGATCTACAAAGGCATCCGCAAGCTTCTGCCGGGACATACGCTGACCTGGCAGAATGGGCGGGGTCAGATTCGAAAATACTGGGACATCGAGTATGTTCCTGACAGGGGAAAGAGTGAGGACTATTTTATCAATCGGTTCATGGAGCTTTTTCATGAATCCATCAAAATCCACCTGATCAGTGACGTGCCTTTGGGAGCGTTCTTGAGCGGGGGTATCGATTCGAGCGCAGTTGTTGCCGTTATGAGCATGATAACAGACAGACCCGTGAACACATTCTGCATGGGGTATGGCGGCAATGCGGGCGGATACCTGGACGAGAGGGGTTACGCTCGCATGGTCGCGGAGAGATATAAAACGAATCATAAGGAGTATGAGGTCCTTCCGGAACCGGAGGGCCTGCTGGAAAAGATCGTCCGCTCTTTTGACGAGCCCTTTGCGGACGACTCCACCATCCCGTCGTATTTTGTCTGTAAGATTGCAAAGGAAAACGTCACGGTGGCCGAGTCCGGCCTTGGGGGTGACGAGGCCTTCGCGGGGTATGAGCGATACCTGGGTTTCAGGGCAAGGGCGCTGTATGGCAGATTGCCCCATTTTGTGCGGGAGCGCATGATCCGCCGTTTCGTAGACAGCCTGTCCGAGCGTTCCGACGGCCATTACACCGTTAATCACATGAAAAGGTTTGTGCGGTCGTCATCCCAGGACGATGGAAACGCGTACTACGGATACCTCACACGCCTGAATCCCGGCATCCAGGGATCATTTTTTTCTGACACTTCAAGGATCGGCCAATATCTCGAAGCCCCGAGAGAGCTTATTCTTGACTACTTCAGATCCGTTCGCACGGAAGACGAGCGGGATGCCCTGAACCGGGTATTTTACTGTGACGTCAAGACCTATCTCCCGGAAGACATACTGGCCGTCACTGACAGGATGAGCATGTATCATGCTCTCGAGGTGAGGGTGCCCTTCCTCGACCATCACCTGATGGAGTTTTGCGCTACGATCCCGCCGGAAATGAAGATGAAGTGGTTCAGAAAGAAATACCTCCTAAAGAAGGCGTTACGGGACATCCTGCCCGGGGATGTGATTGACCATCGCAAGCAGGGCTTTGTGGGGCCCATGGCCCAATGGCTGAAAAGCGATCTGAAAGCTTATACGGCGGATGCCCTTTCCGAAAAAAACCTGAAAAAACATGGTTTGCTCAACCCTGAGACCATAAAGAGCATACTCGATGAGCACTTCTCCGGCAGGGAAATCCACGATACGCTGATCTGGTCGCTTCTGGTGTTTCAGAAGTGGTACGATTTGTACATGGACGGAAACGATAGGCCAGGTCACTGAAATGGAAATCGCTTTTTGGATATTCGTTACACTCTCCGTCTACTCATACTTGCTTTTTCCTCTCAGTCTGCTTGCATTGGCAAAGATTGTTCTGAGGCCATGGGGTAAAAAGGATATCAAGCCGATCGTCTCGATGGTCATTTCCGTTTATAACGAGGAGAGGATTGTGGCCCGGAAGATCGAGAATGCCCTGGCCTTGGATTATCCGGCTGGGCATTTGGAAATATTGGTCATATCGGATGGCTCGACGGACGATACAGAGAAGATTGTCCGAGGCTTCAGCGATGGTCGGGTTGTGCTCAGGGCTTTCAGGGAAAGATCAGGAAAAACCGCGTGCCTGAACCGGGCAGTGCCTGAAGCACGGGGCGACATTATTTTATTCACCGATGCCAATTCCATGTATCCCGAGGATATTCTGGTGAAACTTGTCCGTAACTTTGCAGACCAGGAGATCGGTCTGGTAACCGGTTGGACTCGGTATGGTGAGGTCGATCAGATAGAGGACACAACGGGAATATACTCTAGGTTCGAAAAATGGACAAAGATCCAGGAAAGTCATGTTTCATCATGTGTGGGCGCCGATGGGGCTGTGTTTGCCATCCGTAAAGAACTCTTTCGGACACTTCGGGAGGATGATATCAACGACTTTGTCATTCCGCTCAATGTCATCAGGCAGGGCAAGCGGGTGGTCATGGATCCCGATGTCTATTGTTTCGAAAAGTCGGCTGATGAAGCGGGCAAGGAATATCAGCGCCAGGTGAGAATCACGAACCGGACGCTGAATGCGATCCGCCGCAACCTCGAGTTTCTCAACCCGTTCCGCTACGGTTCTTTCACTTACTTTCTTGTATCACACAAGATCATGCGGTTTCTCGTTCCCTTTTTCCTGATTGCGACATTCGCGACAAACCTGATGATTCTGGGGACGTCGCATTTATACAACTTCACCTTTACCTGCCAATTGGCTGCTTTGGCGGTGGCTTTGAGCGGTGTCCTTGGTTTTACAAGAGGCAAGATTACGGATATTGCAAAGTTCTTTCTCGTGACGATGCTGGCCCAATTAACTGCCTGGTTCAGAACACTTGCAGGGATATCGGATACGATGTGGACACCGCAAAGGTAATTTATTTTAAGTATCACCCCATCATTATAATGGATGACTCAGTCCTCCCTTTTACTTTCAGCGTTTTTCTGCTGTGCTTAGGTGCTATGTCTTGGATTGCTAACAGGAGTTTCGTTTCCGCATATGCCAAGCGCTAATTATAATTATACAACGTACATTGCCTGCCTTCTCGCGCTCATTCTCTTCGTTTTCAACATTTACTATTTTTTCATTTGGCGCGACGTCGGTATCTCATTTTATATAAAGAAGGTATTGTACCCGACAAAAGATGCAGTATTGATGTCGCCCGAGTACAAAGATCAGGTTGATCAATATGCATATCTAAATCAGGCGGTAGGCGCAGTGGAGTCTGTGCTCTTGGGCGATAGCAATACAAAAGGTTTCAACGTTCAGGAATACTTTCCGGGGTATTCTGTTCTCAATCGTGGAATGTATTCAGATACTACGGTGAGTCTTTTGGAAAGGCTGGACAAAAACGTCAATAATCTGAAAATACGTAAACTGTTTTTGCTTATTGGCTATAACGATTTACAGTACCGTTCTAATGCGGAGATCGTTGCCAATATGTCCATGATTCTCGATCGAATAAGTGCCGAAAAAGTATTTCTCCAAAGCATCTTGCCGGTCGAAGCAAAAAGTAAAGATACTAATCTGCGCATTAATGACTTGAACGAAGACTTGAAAAGACTTTGTACCGCAAAGGGTGTTGCGTATCTAGACTTGAACAGGCATTTTCTGGATGAAGCAGGAGGGCTTTCAGCCAAATATTCGATAGATGGCCGACACCTCAGCGGGTCGGGCTATCGCCTGTGGAAAGAATTAATCAAAGAGAATCTCTAACCCCCGGGCTGAATATTTGGATCATATTTGAATGGCTGGCACCCACTGCATTTCAGTGCATTTCAATAATAAACTCTTGGAGGAATCATAGAGTAAATCGTCTAGTAAACATTTTACAATAGCCAAGGTAATTGAGAAGTCATTTAATCTATGCGCTAAAGGCTGCCCGAGTGCTCACTACTGTTAACGGAACTCTCAGATAAAATATTATTTCGATTAGTAGACATCATGGTGCTCATTAGCAATTTATTTGTATCTCATTTTGATAAATCAAATCAGATCGAGTCCGCCTCTGGAAATTCATCTTTAGGCTATATCATATTGATATTTCTAGCTCTGATGCTTTTAACAGGTCGGAAACTCAAACAAGACAAAATCGATAGAAAAAAACCGGGCGAGCACTTTACCCATGATACCACAATTGCCTTCCGGGGCCTCGCGATCGTGCTTCTGCTTCTTGGGCATTTGTCGGAGAAATGCATAGCAGGGGTCACGTATCTTGAAGATGGCGGAAGGTGGGCCGTCGTCGTATTTTTGTTCGTGTCCGGCGTTTCGCTTTCAAAGACTTACGGGCTTGCTGCACTGGATAAAAGATTTATTCTGAACAGGATAAGAAGGCTCGCTATTCCGTTTTGGTTGACCCTGGCACTATTTCTTGCCCTGGATCATTACCTGCTCGGATACTATTATTCCATAAAAAGGATTATTTTGGCTATTGGTGGAATCATGTATCCATGGCCGCCGATGGGTCATGCCTGGTTCATCACTTATCTCATCTTTCTGTATGGACTTTATTATTTTGTCTCTCTCTTAAGAATAAGTACGCAAAAAAAGGCATACACTCTATTCCTGCTGTCTTATTTATCCATGCTTCTTATCATCAACACAAGATTATTCAACTACTTCGCATTATGGGTCATTTACACCGCGATCTTCCCGGCTGCAGTATTCATTGGATTGTACAGGAATAAGATATTCGATTATTTGCGGGTTCTAATTGGTAAATCTCGAGTATTGTATGTTGTCACTATGCTTGCCTTGCTTGCGTGCTACTTTCAAGGAGCGGCACACGGTTGGCTGTCGCAGCCCGATAACGTGCTGCGAACGGTTCATACTTTTCAACCGCTTACAATGGTAGCTTCTCTGACGATGTTAGCATGCTTAATTGACTCATTCAATTATCAATCGAAAATATTGCTGCTGCTGGGAGAATATTCTTATGAGATATACCTGCTACACTTCCCGTTCATGGAATACTATGATTTTCTTCTGTTCAGGAAACCACTGGTTGCATTATTTTTCGTTTACTTATCGGCAATATTTCTGATGAGCTGCATCGTCCGAACAATTGCGAAGTATATCAATCAGAAGATGAATAGATTTTCACTACATCTGAAACTTACTTGAAGATAATAACGATTCTGAATATTCTTATCTTCTTTCTTCATGGTTAGTATGACCCATCAGCTATCCGGCTCTATAAACCATACAGTACGAAATCGTATCCTTTCCATTGATGTATTGCGTGGATGCGCGATGGTGTTTGTAATATTTCAACATGCATATCTAAGCGTAAATATTAAATCGATTCCTCCTTTGCTGGACTTCTTCATATGGAAGATCACGGGTATTGCTGCCGTTGCCTTCGTATCCATTTCCGGGATGGTGTACAGCTACTTTCTTTACACAAAATCCGATTGGCAGACGGCATACCGGCGTTATACGGGGCGTGCGGCATTCTTACTCCTCGCCGCGCACCCTGTTATCAATGTGGTGAGCTATTATTTCAATGCGGCTGACAAGCAGTATCCTTCAGGCTATGTTGCGTTCCTTGACCTCATCGTGCTCAATTTCCCAATTACGGATACAATAGCGTTTTGTCTGCTTGCGTCGCCAGTGTTTGTTGTCATAACCGGGCATATGCGGCGCGCCATGGCGATATCTGCCATGCTTCTATTAGCCGTATTCATCAGGGCCTCTATGTACCCGGTTGATTTGCACTGGGCGATCTTTAAAGAGGTAACTTTCGGTGGATTGGGTGTGCCCAAGGCATTTTGGTTTCCCCTTATACCGTGGCTGGCAATATTTCTTTCGGGCTCTTTCGCGGGTTATGCACTGGCATGCCATAAGAAGGGTGCGCTGGAAGTATCTGCAATGGTGAAGATGATCAACAAAGGCGGTCTCTTTTTAGCTGTCTGCGGTGCTGTGCTTGTACTGGGCTATAAAATGCTGAAGATGACTTTGGGCGACACCTGGAACCACAATATATTTCTTGCTATCTATCCGGGCCAGACGACCACGTTGCTTCCCGTCTACCTGGCTGCCCTTGCGCTTTTGTTTGCCGTCTTCTTGAAAGAGATAGATATTTCGGGGCGATACAATCGTTTCTTCTGGCTATTGTCTGTATTTGGAAGGACGTCCCTTTTCACATTCGTGCTCCAGTTTGCCGTCGTTGAAAGCGTACCGGCTCTGTTGGGTATGAAAGAAACACTCGGCCTTGTCGGATTCATTGTCTTATTTGTTGCCGGCTCGATGCTCATATGGTTGCTGGCCTATTTATATGGGCGCTGGAGAGGCTGGATATCGGATAACGATTATGCAATATGCGTCAACATGGCAAGGGCCCGCTTTCCATATGCCTAGCGCATGTGCGAGCCAGTGAGCTATTTCTGATGTGTTTGTAAGGCGCGGCGTTTCTGTTCAGTAAGTATTGAGGGGGTTCAATGTGGGTCGGTTCGTGCGCGGCACGGCCTTTTAGGCGTGTTTCTTTCTCATAGAAGCAATTTTAATAATATGAACTGCATGCGGCAGCGGCGCATATGCGACAAAAGGCAGGTGTCCTTCGACCAGTCTGCCATCGCGGCCGACAGGCGGAATTTCTGTCGGTCATCAATGCACATAACTGGATCGAATACCGGAGCAGTGGTTTGCGGCCTCAAAGACAAAATTGCACATCGCTTACGGCCATGTAACCCAAGGCAGTCAGCTTTTTACGGGCATGACGGGGCTGATTCTTTGAATCCGCTCATTCTCAACCGCAGAATGCGAATTTCAAGGAGTATGCTGCCCGGTGGTTTTGGCTAAGGCAGGTCGGGTGAGACAGGCGTCAGGACGTCAGGTATCAAGAATCAACATGGGCGCTAATTAGTCGAGGTCACACTGAGTCTTATGAAAGCTAACGTGCGATTCCTTCCACTTCGTTGGAGAACGTGCTCTCATACCCATAAGTATTATAAGCAGTGACTGCAATATAATATTGTTGCCCTTTAGTGAGTCCTGTTAATTTATAAGTCACTATTTCCGTACGTGGCTGTGCGGCAAGTCCAATGACAACAGAACGTGTATATCTATTTGAAGAGATCCCGTAATAGACTTTGTATCCTTCCAGATCAGTTTCCCGGTTTGAGTTCCACTGCAGGGAGACCTGCCCGTAATACAGGGCACAAAATCCGTACCAACCTGCAACGCAGAGCAGGAATGCCAAGACAATGAACATCGCTATGCGTATCATATAATTTATAGAGTATCCCACTGGATTGAAATTCTTATCAGCTCGTATTACTACCCATATTTGTAGAAATCGTCAACATCAACTATTATTTCAGCGTGTTGATCCGCAGGGAGAGGAAATCAGATAGAACTCATGAGAATACTGATCACGGGTTCAGCCGGATTCATCGGCTTTCATCTCGCAAAGAGGCTGTTGAATGGTGGGCATGATGTTGCCGGGATGGACAACCTCAATGCATACTACGATGTTCGACTCAAGAATGATCGCCTTGCAATCCTGAAGAAGCATGCCGGGTTCCGGTTCCACCTTCTCGATCTTACCGATCGACAGGGAATGGCGGTTCTTTTCAAAACGGAAAAACCCGAGGTCGTGGTGAATTTAGCCGCACAAGCCGGCGTACGCTATTCTCTGGAGAATCCCCACGCCTACGTCGACAGCAACCTCACGGGCTTTACGAATATATTGGAAGGGTGCAGGCACAATGCGGTAAAGCATCTCGTCTACGCGTCCTCCAGTTCCGTCTACGGTGCCAATACTTCAATGCCCTTTTCAGTGCATCACAACGTCGATCACCCCATCAGCCTCTATGCGGCCACAAAGAAGGCCAACGAATTGATGGCCCACACATACGCGGCCCTGTACAGGCTGCCCTGTACGGGCCTTCGCTTCTTCACGGTGTATGGGCCCTGGGGCCGGCCCGATATGGCCCTCTTCTTGTTCACCCGGGCCATCCTGGAGGGCAGGCCGATTGATGTTTATAACGAGGGCCGCATGAGACGGGACTTCACGTACATCGACGACATTATTGAGGGGGTTGTCCGCGTCATGAAGAAAATCCCTGCCGGCTCCTCGGGGTGGTCTGGAAAGGCGCCAGACCCGGCGAGCAGCTTTGCTCCCTACCGCCTGTTCAATATCGGAAACAATCAGCCCGTGGAGCTAATGGATTTCATCGCGGCGCTGGAAGATCATCTGGGGAGGAAGGCGCAAATGCGTCTTCTTCCCATGCAGCCGGGCGACGTGCCCGAGACCTACGCAGACGTGGATGACCTGATGGCCGAGGTGGGATTCAAGCCCAGTACTTCCATTTGGGAGGGGATTGGAAAGTTTGTAGAATGGTATAGGGAATATTATAAGAAGTGACAAGGCGGCTACGCTGCAGTGGCAACCGTGGCAAAAGTGGCAAGGCTGCTTCGCAGCAGTGACAAGAGTGGCAGGAAGAAAGTGGCAAAAGCGGCAAGAGTGGCAATAGTGACAGAAGTGGCAGGGTAGAAATCAAGATATAAGGAGAATCGAATAGACACATGCGGATACTGGTAACGGGCGGGGCGGGGTATATTGGCAGCCATGCGGTCAAGGCTTTAAGAAAAGCAGGGCACGAGATATGCGTGTTCGATAATCTTTCCACCGGGCATGAGTGGGCAGTGCTGTCGGGCAAACTGGTAAGGGGGGACCTGGAGGACCGCTCCGCCATCGACAGGGTAATAAGGGCCTTCAGGCCTGAGGCGGTCATGCACTTTGCAGCCTATATCCAGGTGGAGGAATCCGTCAGGGAGCCGCTGAAGTATTACCGGAACAACGTGGCCAACACATTGAACCTGCTGGAGGTATTGCGGGCATACGGCGTCGGCAATTTCGTCTATTCTTCCACGGCGGCGGTTTATGGCATCCCCGAAAAGATTCCTGTATCGGAAGATGCCTCCATGTCGCCCATCAACCCTTACGGCATGACGAAGGTTATGATCGAAAGGGTCCTGGCGGACCTGGCTGAATCGGCGGATTTCCGGTATGTGGCTCTCCGGTATTTCAATGTCGCGGGTGCGGACTCGGGCGGCCAGCTGGGTCAGGTATATAAGGAAGCGACGCATCTGATCACGCGGGCGCTCAAGACTGCCCTCGGGGAATTTCCCAAGTTGTACGTCTACGGGACGGACTACCCGACTCCCGACGGTACCTGTATTCGAGATTACATCCACGTGGACGATCTCGCGGAGGCCCACGTGAGAGCAATGGATTATCTCTTCGGTACCGGAAAGAGCGTTGTCATGAATTGCGGCTACGGCTCCGGCTATTCGGTGAAGGAGGTCGTCGACACGGCGAAAAAAGTCACAGGCATCGATTTCCCCGTGGAAGAGACGGGAAGGAGGGCCGGGGACCCGCCAGCCCTGATTGCCGATAGCGCAAAACTGAAGCGCGAGACGGGGTGGTCACCCAAGTACAACGATCTCGAGTACATCGTCAGGACGGCGTGGGAGTGGGAGAAGAAGCTCAAGAAGAAGTGACAAGGCGGCTACGCCGCGGTGGCAAGAGTGACAACAGGGCCGCTTCGCGGCAGTGGCAAGAGTGACAGGAAGAAAGTGACAGGGCTGCTTCGCAGCAGTGGCAAAAGTGGCAACAGGGCCGCTTCGCGGCAGTGGCAAGAGTGACAGGAAGAAAGTGACAAGGGTGACAAAAAGAAAGTGGTAACAGTGGCAAAGCGGCGTTGCCGCAGTGGCAAGAGTGACAAAGTGGCAAGAGGGACAATAAAGAAGTGAAAGAAGTGAGGGTCAGCAGTGATGCAGTTCAATACGCTCAGGCTTCTTGCAAAATGCATTTCGCTTGTATTTACGCACAATATTCTCTAGACTGCTGTGTAACACTATGGGAGACGGAAACACATGAAAAAAGAATTTACAGTTATCATTGAACAAGACGAAGAAGGGTATTTCGTCTCTGAGGTCCCTGAACTCCCGGGTTGCCATACGCAGGCTAAATCCATGGATGAATTGCTGGAAAGGACCCGCGAGGCAATTTCCCTTTGCCTTGAAATCTATAAAGGACGTCGCACCAGAACTAATCTGGTCGGAGTGCAAAGGATCGCCCTATGAGCAAATTCCCCGCTTTATCAGGCCGTGCAATCATCGATGTTCTGAAAAAAAGCGGATTTGTTGTTAAACGACAGAAGGGTAGTCATGTATTTCTGAGTCATCTTGACGGACGGGCAACGGTCGTACCCATCCACTCCGGTGAAACAATTGGGCCAGGTCTGTTTGCCAAGATATTGCGGGATACGGACCTCACGCGAGCCGATTTTATCAAGCCTATCAAAAAATAGCAGAAAACAGGGCAGGCAGGAGAAGTCGTTTACCTTTTACCCCATCACGATTTCATCACTCCCATTCAGTCAGCCTTGAATATTTCCCAATATCGTCCCGGCCCAGGCAGAAGTGCGGGAAGTGTGCCGCTTTGCGGCAGTGGCAAGAGTGACAGGAAGAAAGTGACAAGGCTGCTTCGCAGCAGTGGCAAAAGTGGCAACAGGGCCGCTTCGCGGCAGTGACAAAAGTGACAGGAAGAAGGTGACAAGGGTGACAAAAAGAAAGTGGCAACAGTGGCAAAGCGGCGATGCCGCAGTGGCAAGAGTGGCAGGGAGAGAGTGGCAAGAGTGACAGCAGTGGCAAAAGTGGCAACTGAATAATGATGATCAAGAGTTACAGAGAGCTGAATGTTTGGCAGAAGGCCGACAAATTGGCTCTGGATGTATATCAACTTTCTGATGGTTTTCCCAAGAAGTATCTCTACGACCTGACAAATCAGTTAAGAAGATCTGCTTTGTCGGTGCCTACAAACCTGGCTGAAGGATGTGCAAGCCCGCATTCCGGTGAGTTGCTCCAATTTATCAACATATCTCGAAGATCTCTGAGCGAGACCCGATACCTGGTCGAGTTTGCAGACAAGCTAAATCTGATCAGTCCGGAGAAGGTCACAGACTTGGATAGACTTTGCGCTG
>Ga0255341_1001048_pt1 | contig 41928 bp, 36 predicted proteins | sample wastewater_treat_8_FD_192418 | JGI IMG/M metagenome (GOLD analysis project Ga0255341, IMG submission 192418) | Wastewater microbial communities from Lulu Island WWTP, Vancouver, Canada - plant12 | ecosystem: Engineered > WWTP > Wastewater > Unclassified | place: Canada: Vancouver, British... | reverse complement strand
ATTTTGATATAACCGGTCAAATTACTTTAACGGGTGCAGCGCCGACAGCCGGCGGATTGTTTACGCAGCCGGACATTGTAAATGGGACTGTTTCATTGGGAGGAATAGTTATGGGTGCAACTAATGGTGTTAATCCCAATTTGATTTTTATTTTGAATTTACAGGCATTGCATCCCGATCAGCCGATGGTGATTAACAGCGTATTTCCTGCTGAAAATGCCACAATGGTTCATTTAGATCATTTGGTAATGATGATGATAGATGAACCTTATGCTATTAAAAACAGTTCATTGATTCAAATAACTGATGGCACTAACAATATAGCCATTGATAGTGTAAGAGCTTATGGTGATACCATTAAGATTTTCCATGCTACTTTTATGGGAGAAACAAACTATACGGTTAAGGTTTTGCCGGGCGCTTTAAGCGGATTATGCAGCGACAACACTTATTTTGAATGGTCTTTTACTACAGGTGTTGCCGGTGTTGGTGAGGTTTCGGGTGCACAAATTAAAATGTATCCAAATCCTGCCAATAATGGTTTTGTCATTGAAAATGCAAGGGGAGCTATTATTAAAATACGTTCAATTACCGGAAGTTGCATAATGGAGATAAATATTGACAATGATTCACGCTGGATAAATACTTCCGAATTAAGTGAAGGTATATACTTAGTGGAAATCTTGAAAGATAACACTTATTTTGTGCAAAAGCTTTTGATTAACAGATAATTTAACCCATTTACTTAAACATTTTTTTAATTATTCATCTTGGATGATTGTTCTCAGTCGTGATGGGTATTATATTGGATTTTCATTGATAAAACTATCGATAAATAAACTAAAATTTAAAATAAATCAATCCGTAAGTTGTTTTGTTATTGTACATGTGTCTATTTAGATATTAAAAAAAATATTTATTTTGTAGCAAATAAAAATAATTGTCATGGATAAAACTATCATCGAAAAAAGTATTGCTGATAACATTAAGTCTAAACTTGGCATTAAATCAGTAGGTCAAGCTTCAATACGCGAAGTAAAAAAGTTAGCCGATGATATCGAGGCTGCAACCGGTGTAAAATTTGTTCGTATGGAGATGGGTGTTCCGGGTTTACCTCCTGCACAAGCAGGTATAGAAGCTGAGATTGAGGCATTAAAAACTGGTGTAGCTGCATTGTATCCTGACATTATGGGAGTGAGAGAACTAAAAAATGAAATTTCCTTGTTCGTTAAAAATTTTCTCAATATAAATGTCAGTCCTGAAGGCTGTGTACCTACGGTTGGCTCCATGCAGGGAGGTTTTGCTTCGTTTATGATGCTAAACCGCATTAAAGCCGAAAAAGATACTATTTTGTTTATTGATCCGGGATTCCCTGTTCATAAGCAGCAGATAAAGGTATTGGGGAATAAGTTTGCCACCTTCGATGTTTATAATTACAGGGGGGATAAATTGCGCGAAAAGCTTGAAAGCATACTGTCCGCAGGGAATATTCATAGTATGCTGTACAGCAACCCTAATAATCCATCATGGATTTGTTTCACAGATGCCGAATTGAAAATAATAGCCGAAGTGGCTGCAAAATATGATGTTGTTGTAATTGAAGACTTAGCGTACTTTGCAATGGATTTCCGCAAAGATTATTCAGTACCGGGGCAGCCCCCATTTCAGCCAACTATTGCAAATTACTATGACAAATATATTTTGATGATTAGTAGTTCCAAGGCATTTAGCTATGCCGGACAGCGTATTGGAATGATGGTTATTTCAGATAAATTGTTCAATTCCAGATATCCCGATTTAAAACGTTTTTATGCGCGCGAGGAGTTTGGTCATGCGATGATTTTCGGTACTTTATATGCACTAAGTAGTGGCGCAGCTCATACTACACAATATGGTTTGCTTGGAATCTTAAAAGCAGTGAACAGCGGAAAATATAATTTCCGTGACGATGTGATGGAATATGGCAAAAAAGCAGCAATAATGAAAAAGATGTTTACTGATAACGGCTTTAAAATAGTTTACGACATGGACGAAAATGATCCGATAGCTGACGGATTTTATTTTACCGTTTGTTATCCTGGTTTATCCGGTGATCAGCTTTTGGATGAATTTGTGTATTACGGAATCAGTGCCATCGCTCTAAGTACTACCGGAAGCGAGCGTACCGAAGGTATTCGTGCATGCGTGTCGTTGGTAAACAGAAATCAGTTCCCTGCACTTGAAGAGAGATTGAAACTGTTTCACAAAAATCATGCGTAGTTAATTTGTTTTTTCTAAGTAGAAAAACAGGCTGTTTTATTCATTCTACATTTAAACGCATTTAAGCATATATTCGTTTTTTAATGAGAACGGTCAAAAAAGATGTTTTTCTCCGTTGCACTCAATGGTATGCCGATAGCCGATTTAACATCTTTTGAAAAAAGATTAAGTTCCAGTGCTGCCACTCCCACAGAATACATTATGCGATTATCGACATGATAATTACTTGCCACAGAAACAGCACTTCCAATGGCAATGCCAAAATCCAGCATGGTTATTGAACAAGGAGTATCAATTGGCTTGCTGTTGCAGCCAAAGCCGCAAAAATTGCATAACTGAACATTTCGGGCATTATTCGAGGCGCCAATAAGCACCACTGCATCAGCTTTAAGTAAATTTGCTGCATCTCGACCAAAAAATGCAACATTCTGCTTTTGTGAAATTTCTTCCATTTTTGCCGAAATAAGTTTGATATCATCATCCGATATCAACAAATAACTTAATTGGTCGATGCCTCTTCCTTTGGGTGCTGTTTTGGCAGCAATAACCATGTTTTTGGCAATATTCTGAATTGCATCGTGCATAAAGTCCTCAGGCTTTTTTATACTCATAGTAATATTATTTTTCGTTTGTAACGATTTTTCCTTTAGAAAAAGTAGTTTTTTTCTCAATGTTCCCTTCTATATCATACCAGATTTCATCGCCGTCTTTTAAATTAGCAACATAGGTTACTTCGGTTTTTATGCGATTAGAGCCATTGTAAAGCGCAAATTGTTTACCGGTTCCGTTATTAAAATCGGCATAACCAACTTTCATTCCGCCTGCATCATAATAATTCCATTTGCCATCATACATTCCATGATTATAATGACCTGAAACCCTTATTTGTCCGTTGGAATAATACTCTTTAAATTCCCCATGAATAGTATCGTTCAAATAAAAAACTGATATTTTTAAATTTCCAAATTCGTCAAATTCTTTAGACTCACCGTTTTTCAATCCATTAGAATACATTGTCGTTTCAGTTTTTAAGCCATTGAATGCAAATTTTTCATACAAACCATCAAGCCGGTCATCTACATAATTCATTATCAGCTGGGGTTTACCATTTGAATAATAGTATTTGGCCAAGCCGTTTTTTTTACCTTTTTTTATTTGCACTTCAGATTTAATGGTGCCATCCGGATATTTTTCCATTTCCACCGAAGAGCATGACACCAACGAGCCAATTATAATTAAAAACAAAATATGGTTTAAATATCGCATTGCGTTAAAGTTATTTATTTTCAAAGATAATAATCTTTAAGAGTCCTTTAAATTTATTGCTGATTTTAAGTTAAAAAATAATTAAGCAAATTTGTTGATTAAAATTTCAGGTAAAGGCCGGAGGATACGCTTTTATAAATTCATAAGACTATAATAATTACCTTTGCAATTGAATATGAGTTTTGCCAACCCTTCAATATTGTGGGCATTATTTGCTTTATGTATTCCGATAATCGTTCATTTGTTCGATTTCAGGCGGTACAAGAAAGTGCATTTTTCCGACAATTATTTATTATTGCAATTACTCGAAAAAAATAAAAGGCAAAACCGATTAAGACGACTTATAATTATGAGCTTGCGCATGTTGTTTATAGCATCGCTGGTAATTGCCTTTGCCAAGCCTTATTTTAAGCAAAAAGATGAGCATGTCATGCATGGACGGTTGTTTGTGAGCATTTATATCGACAACAGCCTAAGCATGGAGATGAGTGATGGCAAAGTATCAATGCTCGAAAAGGCAAGGAGCAAAGCAAAAGAAGTACTTAATGCCTATCCGCCCGGCACAATGTTTAGATTAATAACAAACGATTTTTCGGGCGAACATGAACGATTTTGTACAAGTGATGAATGCAAGGACATGATTTCTCTCATTGACTTTTCGCCTGTTCCAAGGCAGATGAGCAAGGTTTTGTTCAGAATGGCAGATTTGGCTGAGACCAATGCTGCAGAGGCAGAACACCATTTTTATATTATTAGTGATTTTCAAAAATCAACGTCTGATATTTCAACAATAGTAAATATCGATAAAAAATTATTTTTATTTCCTCTTGACGTTCCCAAAACGCCTAATTTGTCTGTTGACAGTGTTTGGTTTAACGGACCTGTTCAATTGGAAAACAATATTTTAACACTTAGTGTAAGAGTAAAAAACCATAGCGACATAACGTTGGAAAAAATTCCGGTTCGGCTTTATGTTGATGGTAAGCAAAAGGGCCTTGCAGATGCCGAATTGGCAGCTTCGGGTTCGGACATAATTGATTTTTCATTTATTGTTAATTCAGGCGGATGCCACGAGGGTTATGTTGAAATTGACGATAGCCCCATTAGTTTTGACGATCGTTATTATTTTGCATTTAATATAGCCACTTCAATACCTGTTTATCATATATCGGGCAGGGGAGCAACAAAAAGCATAAACAATTTGTTTTCGCAAGACAGCCTGTTTAAATTTATTTCTGCCACCGAAGGAGATTTCGATATGGTTGCCATGTCTTCGGCAGGGCTAATTGTATTGGACGAATTATCCAGTATTTCATCAGGAATGGCTTCGGAAATCAACCAAATACTTGAAGGGGGCAGTAATGTGTTAATTATTCCGTCTGCTGCCAATATTGAAAATTACAGGCAGGGATTTTCCACCATGGGGCTTCCTTTTTTTAATGGGCTTGACACCTCAAATACAAGAGTCTCGGAAATAGATTATGACAGCCCTTTACTTAAGGGAGTATTTGTTACTCCGCCAAAGCAAATACAATTTCCTGCAATTTTTAAATCATACCGAATACCAAAAGGTTCGGGCAGGAGTATAATGACATTAATGAACGGCAGTGTTTTTCTTTTAGAATTAAGCAAAGGCAAAGGGCATATTTATTTATTGTCGGTGCCGCTTCAGTCGTCGTTTTCAACATTTGCATCCAACGCTTTGTTTGTCCCAACAGTTATGCAGATGGCATTTTCAGGCTCGGTGGCACCATGCGTTGCATATTCACTTGATTATCCTTATGGTATTGATATCCAGGCGGCAAATGCAATGAGAGAAAGACCACCGGTTTTAAGAAGTTTTGATAATGAAGCTGAATTTATCCCGGGTTTTAGCAGCGGTAATCCGCCCAAAATTTTCCTGACGCAGAATATTAGCAATCCCGGAGCATATAAAGTTATTAGTGAAGGAAAAACACTAAGTGCTTTCGGTTTAAATTACACCAGAACCGAAAGTATTATGGATTATTACACTATTGGTGAAATTAATAATATAACCGGAAAAAATAAAAATATATCAATACTTGAAAAAGGAGAATCCACTGCTTCACTTATAGCTGATATTCAGCAAGGAACAAAACTGTGGAAAACATTTATCATTATTGCTTTGATATTTTTTGCCATTGAATTAATTTTGCTACGAATATGGACATAAGATTGAGAGATGAATTTTGACCCAAACAAAAAAACAAATTTAAATTCTGACGGAGCACAAGAGGATAAATCTAAAATTACCAGCCTATCAGGCATGTATAAGAACTGGTTTTTAGATTATGCGTCTTATGTAATTTTGGACAGGGCCGTGCCGTATTTGGCAGATGGCTTAAAGCCCGTGCAAAGGCGTATTCTTCATTCAATGCGTGAATTGGAAGATGGCCGATATAATAAAGTAGCCAATATTATTGGCAACACAATGAAATATCACCCTCATGGCGATGCTTCGATAGGTGATGCATTAATACAATTGGGGCAAAAAGAACTACTTATCGACATGCAGGGGAACTGGGGCAATATACTTACGGGTGATTCTGCTGCCGCTCCCCGATATATCGAAGCCAGATTGTCAAAATTTGCCCTGGATGTTGTTTTTAATCCAAAAACCACAAAATGGATTCATTCATACGACGGACGCAACAATGAACCGGAATTTTTACCGGTAAAATTTCCATTATTGCTTGCTCAGGGATCTGAAGGCATTGCAGTAGGACTTTCTACAAAAATATTGCCTCACAATTTTGTTGAGCTATTGGATGCTTGCATTTCCGTTCTAAAAAATGAGTCTTTTACCTTGTATCCCGATTTTCCGACAGCAGGACTTATTGATGTAAGAAATTATAATAAAGGCGAACGTGGCGGGAAAGTAAGAATAAGGGCCAGGATAACATCGCCTGATAAAAAATCGCTTGTTATTACGGAATTACCTTTTTCGGTAACCACATCCGCTTTGATAGATTCTATTGTTAATGCTAATGAAAAAGGCAAAATTAAAATCCGCAAAATAGAGGATAATACGGCTGCCAATGTGGAAATTGTTGTTCATCTTGCTGCAGGGGTATCTACCGATCAGGCAATAGATGCTTTATACGCATTTACTGATTGCGAAATATCAATTTCCACAATTTGTTGTGTAATTCACAATAACGAGCCCAAGTTCATTAACGTTGAAGAACTGCTTGTTAATTCAGTGCAGCATACAAAAGACTTATTGAAATTAGAACTTGAAATTGAACTATCTGAACTTAAAGAGCAGCATCTGTTTTCGTCTCTCGAAAAAATATTTATCGAAAATCGCATTTACCGGAACATTGAAGAATGTACTACATGGGAAAGTGTGCTGGAAACTATAGATAAAGGACTTAAACCCTACAAAAAGAAGTTTTACAGAGAAATCACATTAGATGATATAATTCGTTTAACCGAAATTAAGATTAAGCGAATATCAAAATTTGATTCTTTCAAAGCCGATGAACTTATTAAAGGTCTGGAAGATCAAATAAAAAAAGTTCAGGATCGCCTTGACAATCTTGTAGATTACTGCATTGCGTATTTTAGGGATATAAAGAAAAAATATGCGAAAGGCTGGGAAAGAAAAACCGAAATAAGAGCATTTGATAATATTGAAGCTGCTGCTGTTGCAATTGCCAATCAAAAACTCTATGTTAGCCGAGAAGAAGGTTTTGCTGGATTCGGTTTGAAAAAAGACGAATATGTTACAGAGTGTTCAGAGCTTGACGATATAATAGCTTTTACACAAGAAGGAACATATATGGTAACCAAGGTTGCCGATAAAGTATTTTTAGGTAAAAATATAATACATATTGACGTTTTTCGTAAAAACGATGAGCGTACAATATACAACGCCATTTATCGTGATGGAGCATCAGGTACAACATATGTGAAACGTTTTTTTGTCAAGGGTATAACAAGGGACAAAGAATATAATTTAACACAGGGAACGCCTCATTCAAAAGTGCTTTATTTTACGGCAAATCCTAATGGGGAGGCAGAGGTTATTTCTGTATATCTGGTACCACGTCCAAAACTTAAAAAGCTTGTTTTTGATTTTGATTTCAGCGAACTGGCAATTAAAGGCCGTGCCTCTATGGGCAATCAGTTAACAAGATTTATGGTTAGGAAAATCAAGCTAAAAGATGAAGGGAAATCGACTCTTGGCGGCAAAAAATATTGGTATGACCCCGAAATTATGCGATTATCAACCGAGGAGCGGGGGCAGTATCTTGGAGAGTTTAACAGCAACGACACATTGCTGTTTGTTATGAAATCTGGTTATTACCGCATTGCCAGGCCTGATCCGCAAATGCATTTTGACGAAGATTTGATGCATATTGAAAAGTTCAACTCCAAACGTGTTTTTACTGTTTTGTATAAGAACATTGAAAAGGAATGGTATTTAAAGCGTTTTCAGGTTGAGCAGGGTCCCGGAGAAAAAACGATTGAATTTTTTGACGAGGGGGATCAGATGGAATGGTTGTCAGTTGAATATTTTCCGATAATTACTGTTTTTTATGATTCCAAAAAACTTAAAAAGCCTAAGGATCCTGAAGAGATTGATGTTGCGGAGTTTGCCGTAATTCGTGGTTGCAAGGCTAAAGGGAAAAAAATCAGTAATGTTTCGCTGAAAAAGTTTACGGTAAATGAACCAAAGCCGGCAACTGATGCAATGATACGTTCTTTGCTGGGCTTACCTGAAGATGAAGAGGGCAACAACGAAGAACTGAATTTAGAAGAAGGACTTGACGGACAAATTATATTACCATTATAAATTTAAATTTATGAAAGACATTAAAACAATTCAGATTTCACCCAAAACAACATGGGTTGGCGTTCTTGACAAAGACATTGTAACATTTGATGTTGTAATGGAAACAAAATACGGTACAACATATAACTCATATTTTATTAATGCAAAACACAAAGCTGTTGTTGAAACGGTTAAAGAAAAGTTTTGGGATGTGTATAAGGAAAAGCTTTGTGAGTTAACTGCATTAAATGAAATAGAATACATTATTGTTAATCACACCGAGCCTGATCATAGTGGTTCAATAATTCGTTTACTGAAAGAAGCACCTAACGCAACAGTTGTTGGTTCGGGAAATGCAATTCGTTATTTGAAAGATTTAATGAACTGCGATTTTAAGCACCGTGTTGTTAAAGAAGGCGATGTTTTGGATTTGGGTGATGCAACCCTTAAGTTTATAAATGCTCCCAATCTGCATTGGCCTGATAGCATCTACACATGGCACGAAGAAGAACAATTATTATTTACCTGTGATTCTTTTGGTGCCCACTTTGCCCATGATGAAATGATAGACAACAAGGTTGGCAACTACGACGATGCATTTGATTATTACTTTAATGTCATTCTTAAACCATACAGTAAGTTTTTTTTAAAAGCCATTGATAAAATTTCAAGTCTCCCGATTAAATCAATACTTACAGGGCATGGACCTTTGTTGTTAAACGATTGGAAAAGATATGTTGATCGCTCAAAACAAATGTGCGAGGAGTATTTAAAAAGTACCATTTCAAAAACCATACTTGTAGCTTATGTTTCAGCATATCAAAAAACTGCCTTAATTGCAAAAGAAATTGTAAAAGGAATTGAATCCATTGATGGGGTTAATGCAGTGTTGATGGATATTGAAACGTCTTCTTTAGGCGAAATGGATGCTGCAATTACCACTGCAAACGGAATAATTGTGGGAAGCCCAACAATAAATCAAAATATCCTTTTGCCGGCATATAAATTTATGGCTGCTGTATGTCCGATTCGCGACAGGGCAAAGCCTGCAGGAGCTTTTGGCTCGTTTGGATGGAGCGGGGAATCAGCTTCAATCCTGAAGTCTCTTATGGAAAACCTCAAGCTTGATTTCTATGGCGATGGCGTTTTTGTAAAATTTACACCTAGTGATGAAGAATTATCATTGGCGTTTAATTATGGAAAAGTTATAGCCGAAAAAGTATTGGAACGAGATGAAGTTTCCAATTAGATTTAATGTTTTATACGCTATAATATTATTAGCTATCTTTTCATCGTGTCATTCAGAAAAAAAGATAGCTAATTCTTTTATTAGTTCTCATGATAAAATAGCTTTATACACTACATTTTCGGCTAATTGGGATTTGTTCATGATTAAACCTCAAGGCAAAACAAAAGCCGATATTTATGCAAGACAATATTTCCCGTATCGGACTTATTTTTTAAAGAATGATGGTACAGCACATATTGACAGTGTTTTTAAGAATTCTTTGTTTTTCAATTTAGATGCGAGTTCATTTGAATCATTTACTGATGCAAATGTTCATGAATTTTTTAAATGCAAAGAAGATAAATATATAATAGAATTTGTTCAGTTGTATGTTGAAGAAAAAACATTGCCGGTTAATGATACTTTTTATTTCACAAACACGAATTTTATTAAATTCGATACAGCTATATCTTGTGTAGATTTATGTTTTTGGTTGCGTATAAATCCTGTTAACGATTCGTTTTTGGCTTCACCACTTTTATATGCGTCGTTTTCCCTTGCTGATTATTTTGAAGGCAGGTGGGAGTACGATTATGAAACAGGAAATTATTTTTATAAATATGATTTTACGGAGTTTAAAAAAGAAGACATAGATGCTCTTTTTGAATATGCCGGCGAAAAGATTGCTGAATATATTTATGATTACTTTTTAAATATGTATTTATATAAGCAAATGAAAAGTAAGCCAAAAGCATATTATTCATGGAATGGAAGATATTTGCATAAAGCGGGACAAAACAGGTTTATTTTTATGAAAAATGATTGATTTTATGCATTAAATAAAAAACAAAAGGCTATCTAAAAAAATAGCCTTTTGCATAATCATATTTTGAACTTATTATTTAATTATGATTAGAGGTTTGGTAACAACACCTTTATTTTCGGAAATAATATTTAAATAATATAATCCTTCGGCAAGACCGGAAGTTTCAATAATTGCATTGTTTGAATCTGCAATACTACTTAGAACCAACATGCCCATATTATTAAATAAATCAATACGGGCAGTTGAGTTAATACCACTTATGGTAATAAAGTCATTTGCCGGATTAGGATAAACTACTATTTCGTCATTTGAATTTTCATAAATACTTGTAACAAAACAAGGAGCGTTGGGATCAGCATATACATTTATTGAATTGATAATTCCAACAAAGTTAATCGAGGCTGACCAATTGGCTCCATCCGTATTGTCGGCAGTTACATCACACAGCGTGATAGAAGAACCAAGTCCTGCAGCTTGTGTAGGCCATGGTGCCGAAGTTGAATATGTAAGCGAGTCAACCAATAATCCTGACGGGCTGTGTATTTTAACAAATGTTCCTGAATTTGTAATACCCGTAGTTGGCCCTTGTATTGAATTAATGCCATAAAATGCATCGGCAGCCGCCTTATTTGGAGCGATAACAGCATACTCTCCCGGATTAATAACATGACTTGCATCGAAAACTTTATTTACTGAGCCATAAGATAGTTTATAATTAATTAGGTCAACCGGAACAACATCGTTGTTATAAATTTCAATAAACTCTAAACTGTCAACTCCGCTTTCGGGTGGATTATACATGATTTCTGTGATAACAAGTTTTTTTGTAGTTGTTGATGTATCTAATACAAGACGGAAAGCATAAACTTGTGTCATTATATTACCGGCTGAATCACTTATGTTTGTAACAAAAAGAGAATCGGCAACCCCGCTAATCATAGGAACAGACAGGGTTAATGTTACGGTATCCTTATGGCTGTTTAAAATAGCATTGGATATTGTGCCAAGTCCTGTATAATTTGCGCTATTTTCTGCAGTTGATGCAGAAACAGACTCATTGAAACGAACTTTTACCGTTGACAAATTTGTCAACCATGCATGAGTGGCAATTGGAGGAGTCGTATCAGTTAAAGAAGTGCAAAATTGTCCTGGATCAGCATAAACAGTTTTATTATTTATAACGCCAAAAGCAACATGTCCCAAATCCCAATTGACAGCTAAGCTGTTATCAAGGTTTGGATTACATAAAGAAAGACTATACCCATTGCCATTGGCGTCAGTTGGCCATGGAGCTGTATTTTTGTAATCTACGCTATCAATTAACACATGGGTAGGTGATAATAATTTCACTGTAGTTCCACTATTACTTATGCCGTTTGTTGCTCCTTGAATAAAATGCAAACCATAAAAATTACTTGCAGCATTTGCTTTTGGTGCAACCAGTATAAAATTTCCCGAGTTGATAAATAAGCCTGCAGGGAAAGTAAACGAGCTTGTGCCGTATTTTAAAGTATATCCTTCAAGATTTACATTTACAACGTCATTGTTATATATTTCAATAAACTCTAAACTGTCAACTCCGCTTTCAGGTGGATTGTACATTATCTCAGTAATAACAAGAGCTTTTGGTCCAGGTAAAGTGTCTAAGAAAAGTACAAACATCTGTGGCGCAGCCATTGCATTACCGGCTGTATCCTTAACATTTTGAATGTATAATGTATCTGCCACACCATTTACCAGATTGGTTGACAGCGCAAGTGTAACAGTATCTTTCGAAGCATTTAAGGTAGCCGAGCCTATTCCTGCAAGTCCTGTGTAATTAGATATATTTTGTGCCGTAACAACATCAACTGCTTCGTTGAAATGAACTTTCACCGTAGATAAATTTTTAGCCCAAGCATTTATAACGGTTGGAGGCGTTACATCAAGAGTGCCATAAGAAATTTGAAAACATTGAGTGCCAGTCATTGTATTACCCGCAATGTCTTTTACATTTGAAATGCAAATTGTATCAAATACTCCATAAGTTAATGGTGTGCCTAACACAACATTAACACTATCGAATCCGGCAGTTCTGGTAGCACTTACAATAGGGCCAACATTAGTGTAATTGCCGGTTGTTTCTGCTGTTGCATTTACCGGTTCCGAAAAAACAACCAAAACATTTGTCAGTGAAGTAGCTTCGGCATTAACAACATAAGGTGGGGTGTTGTCAACAGGAGATAATGAAGTTGCATTAATTGTAACATTATCAAAGCGAGTATTCCCATTGCTTGCGGTTGCCCCAACTACAATAATTCTGATATAAACAGAAGGTGAATTGTCTAAAGAATTAAATGAAGACAAATCTACAGTTTTGAGTGCAAATACGTTATTAATTCCAGTTATGGTATCAAATCTGGTAAAAGTAACACCATCAATACTATATTCGAAATAATGAGATTGAAAACCTGTAGTTGAATTTCTGGTAGCATAGGTCAATATTGGGTTTTCATATCCGGCAGTACTAAATTTAATTACAAACCCCTTGTTGTTTGCAGTGTTGTTAACAGGTGTCAGAGACATGGTATTTGCCGGACTAATACGCCCGTCATTTATTGTGCTACCGACAAATGCAGTAAGTTCATTTCCACTAGCTACTGTTATCCATGTTGATGAACCGTTTGTACCATCTAAATAAATCTTGGCAGTGCCATCCTGCAGGCCTGAATCGGCAGGAATAATAACAGCAGTATTAGGTGCTGCCTTAAGCGTGTCAAAATGCCAAGAGCATAATAAATCTTGTGATTTTCCAACTATTGCAAAAAGCATAATAGTTGAGATTAGAAAAAGCTGTTTCATGACAGAATATTTAATTAATTTTTATTTTTTTTGCAATGGCACAAAGATATAAAAATCAATTATTTTTTAATTAAAACACTATTAATTATCATCAAAAAAAATCATTATTGTCCGAATAAATTCTCAATGAACTTTTAATTCTTTTTGAACTCTCGAGCCGGGCGGGGTTTTACTTTTCTTTTTCATTGCCAAAAGAAAAGTAACAAAAGAAAAGCTAGTCGCCTGAGAATTTTTCGGAGAAAACGTACACTCACCAGCCACAGACGGAAATAACTCGCTGCAAGGATTATATGATTAAATTATTCAGTTCAAACAGATTTCCGTCATTTTGGCCGCCTTCGGCTCCCTGCGCTGCCTGTCCGTTTTCTTTATCCCGCAAAATTCTATGCAACGTCCCGAGGCAGGGAGTAATTGGGCAAGTTTAGTTTTTGAACAGCATTGCGGCGGTGCTTACTTTTTTATCTAAGGCGGAAGCAAGGTGAGCATTGTCGCATTTCTTTTGAATTTGGCGTAAATACACAATCTCCGGCAAATTGAAATATTTTTTATCGGACAATAGTGAAAAAAAATAATAATTATTGTTTGAATAAAGCATATACAGCTTTGATTGATTTTAATCAATGTTAAAAGCGATATATAAAACTTAATTTTATAAAATAATGTATAACTTTGATACCATAAAAAACATTAAAATGAGATACGATAAGCAGATTTTTGACCTGATTGAACAGGAAAAACAACGTCAAATGCATGGAATAGAACTAATAGCTTCAGAAAATTTTGTTAGCGAACAAGTTATGCAGGCTATGGGTTCCGTATTAACTAACAAATATGCCGAGGGATATCCCGGTAAGAGATATTATGGTGGCTGTCAGATAGTTGATCAAACAGAACAACTTTCAATTGACCGCGCATGTAAATTGTTTGGAGCAGAGTTTGCCAACGTGCAGCCACATAGTGGTGCGCAAGCTAATGCTGCTGTATTTTTTGCATGTATGAAGCCGGGTGATACATTTATGGGACTTGCTCTTGCCCACGGAGGCCATCTTTCGCATGGTTCGCCTGTAAATTTATCCGGAATTAATTATAAACCTGTAGCATATCATGTGAAAGAAGAAACAGGGTTGATTGACTACGACGAAATGGAAAAGCTGGCGCATGAATGTAAGCCCAAATTGATTGTGGCCGGTGCTTCGGCATATAGCCGCGACTGGGATTTTAAACGCATGAGACAGATAGCTGATTCGGTTGGTGCTTTGTTAATGGCTGATATTGCTCATCCGGCTGGTTTAATTGCAGCAGGCTTATTAAATAATCCGGTTGAACATTGTCATATTCTAACAACAACCACACATAAAACCTTACGAGGACCTCGCGGTGGTTTGATACTTATCGGAAAAGACTTTGACAATCCATGGGGACTTACAACTCCAAAGGGCGTAATTAAAAAAATGTCAGAAGTCATTAACAGTGCAGTTTTTCCTGGACAGCAGGGTGGTCCGTTGGAACATGTTATTGCAGCAAAAGCTGTTGCATTTGGCGAAGCTTTAGAGCCCGAGTATAAAGAATACATGCTGCAAGTGAAAAAAAATGCAGTTGCTTTAGCCGAAGCTTTTGTTAAAAAAGGATATCATATTATTAGTAATGGTACAGATAACCACTTAATGTTAATTGATTTAAGACAGAAATTCCCTGAGTTAACGGGTAAAAAAGCTGAGAACACACTTGTTTTAGCTGATATAACCATTAATAAAAATATGGTTCCGTTTGATTCGCGCAGCCCGTTTTTAACTTCAGGTATCAGGGTGGGCACTCCGGCAATAACAACCCGTGGATTGAAAGAAAGCCACATGAGTCAGATTGTGGATTTGATAGACGCAGTTCTTTCGGATCCCGATAATGAAGATGTAATAACAAGTGTTAGGAACCAAGTAAATGCCATGATGAAGGAATTTCCTCTTTTTGCATGGTAATGCTTTGTTTTAATTAATATTATCTGCCATGAGTAAAAAAACTTTGTTGATCATGCGCCACGGTAAAGCTGAGGGGCAGGTTGGTGGTGCTAAAGATATAAGCCGACAGTTAATAGATTTAGGAAAAAAAAGGACAGCTGTTGTTGCAAATGAACTTTTGAAAAAAAACACTATCCCTCAATTTATTATTTCAAGCCCGGCAGATAGAGCTTTACAAACTGCACAACATCTGGCAGAGCAGTTAAAATTGGATAATGTTGAAATAAGCATAAACGAAGACCTTTATTTTAAAACGGTTAATGATTATTTCGATGCATTATATGCTGCACCCGAAGAATATAACAGTATTTTGATTGTTGGTCATAATCCGCTTGTAACACACTTTGCAAATTTTTTTCTTTCACAAAAAATTACTGAAATGCCTACCAGCGGATTAATTGCATTGCAGAGTGCTGCGCGCACTTGGCCTGAATTTGTGATTGCTTTTAAAAAACCTTTGTTTTACATTGCTCCTAAAAATCTCGAGAATGAAAAAACGTAAGAATGCTTTTTCAAATCTCTATGTAAATCGTGAATTAAGCTGGCTGGATTTCAACGACAGGGTACTGCAGGAGGCTGAATGTTCCGATTTGCCTTTATTGGAAAGAATTCGTTTTTTAGGTATATTTTCAAATAACCAAGATGAGTTTTTTCGTGTTCGTGTTGGCACTTTAAGGCGCATTGTAAAATTCAGACGAAAGTCGGAATACGAGTATAATGAGTTTTTCAGTCCTCAGGATGTGCTTTCAGAAATAAGCCAACGTATTACAGGACAGCAAAAAAGGCTTACGCACTTATATCATTTACTTGTTGACGAACTGGCATCGCAAGGTGTTCATCTGGTAAATGAAAAGGAAATAAAACATGCTGAACATAAGTCGTTTGTAAAAAATTATTTTAATAATATTTTACGAACTTATGTTTTCCCCATAATAATGAAGAATTACAACGACAGCAGCGTTTTAAAAGACACCTCAATTTATCTTGCTGTTTCAATGCGTAATTCAATGCACACAGCAAATTCCGATTATGCCTTAATAGAACTGCCTTCGGATCAGCTTTCACGTTTTGTTGTTTTGCCAGAAGTCAATAATGAACAGTACATAATGTATATTGATGACATTATACGTTACTGTATGGCAGATTTATTCAAGTGCTTTGATTATAATGAGTTTAATGCCTATACAATTAAATTCACGCGTGATGCTGAATTGGAAATGGATAGCGACATATCCAAAAGCTTTCTGGAGATAATTTCGGATAGCCTAAAACAAAGAAAGACCGGCAACCCGGTGCGTTTTGTTGTGGATAGGGCCATGCCGCAAGAAATGCTTAATTATTTTTTAAAAAAGATAGGACTGACAAAAGACGATACTGTAGTTTTAAGTGGCCGTTATCACAACCTTAAAGATTTGATGAATTTCCCGATCTTAGGCAAAAAATATTTGATGTTTGAGCATAGCGAGCCCATATTGCATCACAGATTGGAAGAGACCAGAAGCATTTTCAGCGAAGTTAAAAAGAAAGACATATTACTTTATTTTCCTCACCATCCTTTTAAATATATTATTGATTTTTTGCGTGAAGCATCAATAGATCCGGCCGTTAAAAGCATAAGCATGACCATCTATCGTGTAGGACGTAATTCCAATGTAATTAATGCCCTTATCAATGCTGCGCGCAATGGTAAAAATGTAACGGTATTCATGGAACTTCAGGCTCGTTTTGATGAAGAAACAAATATCTATTGGAGTCAAAAACTGCAAGAAAAAGGCGTTAAAGTCATTCACAGTATTCCCGGTTTAAAAGTTCACGCCAAACTTATATCTGTTGAACGTGTTGAACGAAAAAAAATAGTTTATTATACTAATATTGGCACCGGCAATTTCAATGAGATAACAGCTTCGCAATATTGCGATGTGAGTTTAATGACGGCAAATCAGATTATAGGTAAAGAAGTCGCACAAGTTTTTGAGATGTTTGAGGCAAGTTATCGTGCTTTTTCATATAAACACCTGATTGTGTCTCCGCTCGAGATGCGTCCATTTGTTGAAACATTATTTGATAAATTGACCGAATGTGCGTTAAAGGGCGAAGAAGCTTACGCAATTATCAAATTGAATAACATTGTTGATAAGGATATTGCCGATAAAATTTATATGGCTGCAAAAGCAGGAGTAAAATTGGATATTATTTGCAGAGGAGCCTGTGTTTTACAACCTGTAAACGATAATTTACATATTGTCAGCATTGTTGGCAGGAAGCTGGAACACAGCAGAATATTGTATTTTAAGTGTGGGCAATCAGAACATATGTTTATTACCTCGGCCGACTGGATGAAACGTAATTTAAATCGCAGAATAGAAGTTATGTGCCCCGTTTTGGATAAAGATGCCATTGAAGTTCTTAAAAAAATATTACACATTCACTTGAAAGACAATGTTAAAGCACGATATGTAAACGGAAAATTAAACAATAAGTTTGTTCATGACAATAATGTGCCCTTTAACTCTCAAGAGGAAGTATATAAGTATTTAAACTTAAATAAATTTGAGGTATGAGATACGCAGCTATTGATATAGGTTCAAATGCGGTAAAATGTATGGTAGGTGTGGTGATAGACAACGGATCGCCTGTCGTAATCAAGGAAATGTATGCTCGTATCCCAATAAGGCTTGGTACTGATGTTTTTAAATCGGGTTATATTTCAAAAGAATCAGAAAAAAAACTTCTTGATTCTGTAAAAGCATTTAAATTGCTTATTAAATCATGGAATGTTGAAGGAGCAGTTATAGGTGCAACTTCTGCCATGCGCGATGCTACTAATGGTAATGATTTATTGCGGAAAATTGAAAAAAAAACCGACATCAAAACATGGATAATAAAAGGCAAGGTAGAAGCTGCATTGATTACTGAATTGTTTGTTGGTTTAGGCAGTAAAGACATACAAAAAATAATGATAGATCTGGGTGGCGGAAGTACAGAAGTGATTTTTGCCAACTCAAGCGGTTTAAGAAAATCCAATAGTTTTCAGATTGGAGCTGTTCGTTCTTTAATGCACGAAGCCAGCAGGGCTGAATTAAAAAAAATGTTTGATTTTATTGAAAGCCAAATCGATCCCAAAGGTCAGATTGTAATTGCATCGGGTGGTAATATTAATGCCTTAAAATCTCACTTTGGCTTATCGGAACCTCAGCATTTAACCTTAGATGAATTGCAAAGAGCATATGATCAACTTTGCCCGCTTAGCGTAACCGAGCGTATTGAACGTTTCCTTTTGCATCCTGACAGAGCCGATGTTATTGTTCCTGCTGCTGAAATATTTTTAAACATCATGAAATTCATCAAGGCTCAGAAAATCATGATACCCAAAGCCGGCTTGGCCGATGCACTTATATTAATGCAGCATCAAGGAAAAACACCCGAAAAATATTAGGTGTATTCTAAAATTAATTTCGCAACATATTATTGCTTGTATAAACATGCCTGCACATTAGCTTTTGAGTATTAACAACAGAATGTATTTTCTAATATCTTTGCAATATGAATAATCGGCAGGAATTATTTTTTCGTCATATAGCCCAAACATCGCCCGAGCCGCTGGCTTTAAATATTGTCTCAGCAAACAAATGCAAATTGTATGCGGCAGATGGCAAAGAATATTATGATTTTATTTCCGGTATTTCCGTAAGTAATTTAGGCCATAACAATCCGGAAATAAATGCAGCTGTCGTTGACCAACTAAATAAACATTCGCATTTGCTGGTTTATGGAGAATTGATACAAGATGTGCAAATTAAACTGGCGGAATTACTGTGTAGCATTTTACCTCAGTCATTAAATAACGTATATTTTGTAAATAGTGGAGCCGAAGCAATTGACGGCGCAATGAAGCTTGCAAAAAGAACAACGGGACGCTTTGAGTTTGTATCGTGCGTTAATGCTTATCATGGTAGTACAACAGGTCCGCTTAGCATTATGGGCAGCGAGGAGTATAAAAACTCATTTAGACCATTATTACCTGGAACTAAATTGATTCAATTCAATAGCATTGAGGATTTGAAATTAATTACCGATAAAACAGCTGCCGTTATTATTGAGCCGATTCAAGCTGAGGCAGGGGTTCGTTTACCCGACAAAGAGTATTTTGCTTCTCTACGCAAGCGTTGCCACGAAACCGGCACATTGCTTATTTTAGACGAGGTTCAAACAGGGTTTGGACGAACAGGAAAGATATTTGCATTTGAGCATTATGGAATAATTCCTGATATTTTAGTGCTGGCCAAGGCCTTGGGAGGCGGTTTTCCATTAGGGGCTTTTATCAGCAATGAAAGTATAATGAAAAATCTTACCCACAGCCCTGTTTTAGGTCATATTACCACTTTCGGGGGGCATCCGGTTTCCTGCGCCGCATCGCTTGCGGCTTTAAAAATACTGCTAAGAGATAAGCATTATTTGGATGTTGAAAAAAAAGAAAAGATTTTTCGAAATTTAATTTCAGAAATAAAAGGAGTAGTTGATTTTAGATCGGCGGGATTACTTATGGCCGTTGAGTTTGAGTCATTTGAGATGAATCAAAAAATCATAAAAGCATTGCTGAACGAAGGCATATTGACCGATTGGTTTTTATTTTCGCCGGAAAGCATGCGCCTTGCACCACCACTTATTATCAGCGAGAATGAAATAAAATTCGGGTGCGAAAAAATTGCTCAAATGGTTAAAACAATTTATCGTTAATAAATGGAAAACAAAGACGACAAATTTTATTTGCAGATGGCAGTGGATTTGGCTGCCGAAAATGTAAGAAAGGGGATGGGTGGTCCTTTTGGAGCCGTTATTGTTAAAGAAGGCAAAGTAATTTCCACGGGGGTTAATTTAGTTACAAACAACAACGACCCAACTGCGCATGCCGAAATTACGGCAATCAGAAACGCCACGGAAAAGTTAAACGATTATCAATTAACGGGTTGTACCATATATAGCAGTTGCGAACCATGCCCCATGTGTTTGGGTGCAATATATTGGGCAAGGCCTGAAAGGCTGGTTTTTGCTACATCAAAGCTCGATGCTGCAAATGCGGGGTTCGACGATGCGTTTATATACGAAGAAATATCATTAAATATTGAAAACAGACATTTGAGAACAGAGTATTCACCGGCGGAAAAATTCTTGTTGCCATTTCAGCTTTGGAAAGAATCAGACGGAAAGACAGAATATTAATTTGTAATCACGACACTAAAATCAGATTTTTAAATGATTTGCGAAAACATTTTACAATCAATTGGGAATACCCCATTGGTATTAATCAATCATTTGAATCCAAACCCAAATGTCAGCATTTATGCAAAAATAGAAGGTACAAATCCGACAGGAAGCATAAAAGACAGGATTGCCTTAAAAATGATTGAACAAGCCGAAGCTGAAGGTAAATTAACAAAGGATAAAATTATAATTGAACCAACATCGGGAAATACCGGTATTGGATTGGCAATGATTGGCGCCATAAAAGGATATCAGGTTCATATTGTTATGAGTTCCATCGTTTCGGCAGAACGCAGAAGTATGATTGAAGCTTTTGGTGGTAAAGTAATACTTACAGATGCAGAAGAAGGTACAGATGGAGCCATACGAAAGGCACGCGAGCTTGTTGCGGAGTTTCCTGACCGATATTTTATGCCTGATCAGTTTTCAAACAACTACAATAAAATGGCGCATTATAAAACTACTAGCGAAGAAATATGGAAACAAACAAACGGTAAAGTAGATTATTTTGTGTCGGCGATAGGTACATCGGGTACCATTATGGGGGTTGGAAAGGGATTGAAAGAAAATAATCCGGCTATTAAGATAGTATGTGCACATCCTGTAAAAGGTCATTATATTCAGGGATTAAAAAACATGGAAGAAGCTATTGTTCCGTCTATATATAATCCTGAACTTATTGATGAAACCATAATGATAGAAACGGGTGATGCTTATGAAATGACAAGGCAGATAGCAGCCAAAGAGGGTATTTTTGCAGGCATGAGTAGCGGAGCCGCAATGATTGCCGCTATTGAAATTGCAAAAAAGATTGAAAAAGGTAAAATTGTTGTAATTTTCCCCGACAGGGGTGAAAAATACTTAAGTACGGGCTTATTTTATTAATTGTCTATTAAAATACCTTAATTTTTTGCTGATATTTTAGCTTATAAGGCATAAATTTTTTTTGAAATATAAAAATATTCTATAGCTTTGCGTTTACATAGGGTAATTTTTTTAATATGGAAGAATTTGAAAGAAAAGAAAGGGATGAAATTTACTCGAGACCTGTACGTGCCGGTAAGCGTACATATTTTTTCGATGTAAAGGGCATGAAGAATGGTGAAATGTATATTACCATTACAGAAAGTAAAAAAAGATTTAACGAAGAAAGCGGAAAGTTTTTTTACGAAAAACACAAAATCTTTTTGTACAAAGAGGATTTTGAAAAATTTGCTAAAGGTCTTAATGCCGTTGTTAATTTTATTCAAACAGGCGAAAAAGCTCCGGAAGAAGACTTCACCGAAATTACGGAGCAGCAGACAATTAGTGATGAGTTAAATCAGGAACAATCTGATTTATAATCGAATTTACATTTTTTGTAATTCCACACATAATATTGTGTGGAATTATTCGTATTTTTGACAATTCAATATAGTTGAACAGTTTTTTATGGGAAAAGTTATTTCAATCGCCAATCAAAAAGGCGGCGTAGGGAAAACAACTAGTGCCATCAATGTTAGTGCCGGCTTAGCTGTTTTGGAGAATAAAGTATTGCTTATTGATGCCGATCCTCAGGCTAATGCTACCTCAGGTTTAGGTTTCGACCCCAAGAATATTCGTGTAAGCATTTATGAATGCATTGTTGACAGTGTAAATCCAAACGATGCTATACTACATACAAAAACACCAAATCTTGACATTCTTCCGGCGCATATCGACCTTGTGGGTGCCGAAATAGAGATGATAAATATGGAAAACAGGGAGAGGATGATGCGCAAGGTTGTTCGTCAACTGAAAGACTTATATGATTACATAATCATAGATTGCTCTCCGTCTCTTGGATTAATTACTGTTAATGCTCTTACTGCATCCGACTCCGTTTTGATTCCTGTACAATGTGAATATTTTGCGCTGGAAGGTTTAGGTAAATTATTAAACACAATAAAGATTGTTCAAACAAGATTAAATCAGGATTTAACAATCGAAGGTATTTTATTGACAATGTACGATGTACGTTTGCGCTTATCAAATCAGGTAGTTGACGAGGTTAGAAGTCATTTCAAAGAAATGGTTTTTGATACTATTGTTCCTCGAAATACGCGCTTGGGCGAAGCTCCTTCTTTTGGTGAGAGTATTATTATGTTTGATGCAGAAAGCAAGGGAGCCATCAGCTATCTTAATCTTGCAAGAGAAATAATTCAACGCAATGCGGTGTTGAAACAATAATTTAAAATTAAATACTGTATATAATATCTGATGAATACAAGAAAAAATGCATTAGGCCGCGGATTGGGCGCTCTTCTGGAAGGTGCCGACAAAGAAACTTCGCAAGGTGTATCTGCTCCGGTTATAGCTTTTCCGTTAATTGACATTGATGAAATTGAGGCAAACCCATATCAGCCCAGAGACCGCTTTGAGCAAGAGGCTTTGAAAGGTTTGTCGGAGTCAATTAAACATCAGGGGCTTATTCAGCCAATTACTGTTCGCAAATTAAAAAATGGCAAATATCAGCTTATTTCAGGCGAACGCCGTTTACGCGCTTCAAAAATGGCCGGAATGACCCAGATACCTGCTTTTATACGTGAAGCTGATGATGAAGCGGTTTTGCAAATGGCTCTTGTTGAAAATATTCAGCGCGAAAATTTAAATGCCATTGAAGTTGCTTTAACGTTCGATAAGCTGATGGATGAGTATAAAATGACGCAGGAAATGTTAAGCGAAAAAGTAGGCAAAAAAAGAACTACTGTAGCCAATTATCTGCGTCTGTTGAAATTGCCAATAGAAATTCAAGCCGGAATTCGTGACAATAAAATAAGCATGGGGCATGCCAGATCTTTAATCGGTCTTGAAGATGCCGAAAAGATGAAAATGGTATTCGACCGCATAATCAGCGAAGATTTATCTGTAAGGCAAGTAGAAGACATCGTTCGTGATTTGACATCTGTAAAAGATAAAAGAACTTCTAAGAAAAAAGAAAAGGATACGGCATTTGAAGATTTGCAAAAATCGATTTCTCAAAAACTTGGATTAAAGGTGGTTGTTAAAGCTAAAAATAAGGGAGGTGTTCTTTCAATTCATTTTAAAAGCAATGAAGAGCTAGAAAAAATAGAAACCTTATTCATTAAAAATGAATAAAATTGCGGCTACATTATTAGTTTTTATTGCTGTTTTAAATATAGCAAAAGCTCAAAATATTGATGATACCACCACAATTTCGCATTCTCCCAAAAAAGCTGCTATAATGTCCACCTGCTTACCCGGTTTAGGACAGGTTTACAATAAAAAATACTGGAAAATTCCCATTATTTATGCAGGTTTAGGTGGTGCAGGCTATGCAATTGCGTGGAACAATAAAAAATATCAAGATTTTCGAAAGGCATATATTGCACGTACTGACACTTTAAGTTCTACGGTTGACCCTTATCCGCGCTATTCTGATGCCAATTTGCTTGATTTAAGAAATTATTACCGCCACAATCTTGAATTATCCATTATTGTTGTTACTGCAATATACGTTTTAAATATCGTTGATGCTTCGGTAGATGCCCATTTGTACGATTTTAACATTAGCGATGATTTGAGCATGCGTGTACAACCTTCGGTCTGGAATTTTGGTGTAAGCAATCAATTTATAGGCGGACTATCGGTTACAATTAATTTTTAAACATGAAAATATTTATTATTGGATATGGCAAAATGGGCAAAATGATTGAATCTCTGGCTGTTAATGCTGGATATGAAGTAGTTGCCATTGTTGATGCCGGCCAATTCTGGCCAAGATTTACCGAACTTGACAAACCTGATGTAGCCATTGAATTTACCCAGCCTGATGCAGTTGTTGACAATATCAAACACTGTGTAGAGTGGAAAATACCAATTGTTACGGGAACAACGGGATGGGAAAAATACAGAGATGAAGTAAGAAGTTTTTGCCTTCAAAAAGAAGGTGCGGTTATGTTTGGAAGTAATTACAGCATTGGTGTAAATATATGGTTTAATGTAATAAAAGCTGCCGCATCGGGCTTTAATAAAGCCAAAGGATACGAGGTGTCGATTGATGAAACACATCATGTAAATAAAAAAGACAAACCCAGCGGAACAGCTATTACGGCTGCCAGTCTTATTCTTGAAAGCATGCAGGATTATTCGGGCTGGTCGCTTAACGAGGAAGAAAACAAAATACACATTACAGCTCACAGAAAACAAGACATTACCGGCACGCACTCAGTGTTGTTTTCGTCTGAAATGGACGAAATAGAGTTTACTCATAGAGCCAAAAACCGTGAAGGTTTTGCCAAAGGGGCCTTACGCGCTGCCGAATGGCTTTGCGATAAAAATGGTTTTTTTGATTTCTCTCAGGTATTTGAAGAAATCTTTTCCATCAACAATAAAAAAGGTAATTAGCGTTATTTGTAAAAACATTTTATATGGACATAGTTGTTTTATCTACATTGCTCTTATTCTTACTAACAGTAGTAAGTCTTTCTTTTATTTTTAAAAAAGCGGGTAAACCTTTACTGCTGGCTTTTGTGCCTGTATATAATATTATTATATGGCTGCGAATTGTAAAAAAGCCTATGTGGTGGCTGTTTTTTACTTTATTACCATATGTAAATGTTTTTATGGTTATGCTTTTAATAGTTGAGACTTTAAAAGCCTTTAAAAAGTATAGTATCGGAGCTCAGGTATTGGCCATTATGTTTCCTTTCTTTTATCTGCCTTATCTTGCATTTAACTCCAGTCTAAGCTATATTCATCCCGACGACCAGGAAAAGAGAAAGAAATCTTTTACACGCGAGTGGGTAGAAGCAATAGTATTTGCTGTTGTGGCAGCAACTGTTATACGCATGTTTTTTATCGAAGCATATACCATCCCAACATCTTCTATGGAAAAATCCATGCTTGTTGGCGATTTTTTGTTTGTTGATAAAATGACTTATGGCTCAAGAATTCCGATGACACCTTTTTCTTTTCCATTTGTTCATCACACATTGCCGTTTACAGTAGATGCAAAAAGCTATATCAGCTGGATTAAATTACCATATTACAGATACCCTGCATTCAGAAAAATTAAAAACAATGATGTTGTAGTCTTTAATTTTCCTGCCGGCGATACCGTTATGCTTAAAAATCAGGCAAAAACTTATTACGGCATGGTTATAGAACAGGCAGTGGCAATGGCACTGGATGCCGGAAAAGAAATGAAAGACTATCCTCAGTTTATGGATGTGGCGCGCAATGCCGTTTTGCAATGGACAGATATTACTGTAAGGCCTGTTGATAAACGCGAAAATTATATTAAACGTTGTGTTGCAATTCCCGGAGATGTAATTGAAATTAAAAACCGGCAATTATATATTAATGGTGCTATTGCTGAAAATCCTGAACAAATGCAATACAATTACAAGTTTACTTTCAGGCAGGGAACTATAGCGCCCAGAAAGAAACTTATGGAAATGGGAATAAGTTATGATGACATTAAAGCATCAAACGATCTTGTTAGATATACCAATTTGCCATCCAATGTAATGGTTTTGCCAATGACATTTGACATGCTGCGAGAGTTCAACAAAAGATTCGGCAATATGCTTGATACAGTTCCCGAAGTAATGAACGATACGATGTGGGATCCCACCATATTTCCTCATAGCCCGAATTATGCATGGAATCGTGATAATTTCGGACCGCTGCAAGTTCCCCGAAAAGGACAAACTGTTAGCATAGACACGATAAATTATGTTTTGTATTCCCGTATAATTAGCATTTATGAGGGCAATACACTTGAGGTTAAAAACGGAAAGGTTTTTATAAACGGATCTGAAGCCAACACCTATACATTCAAAATGGACTATTATTTCATGATGGGTGACAACAGACATAATTCGGCGGACGGACGTTACTGGGGCTTTGTTCCCGAAGACCACATTGTTGGGAAAGCTGCTTTTGTATGGCTTAGTTTAGATAAAGACCGTACTCTTACAACCGGGAAAATAAGATGGAGAAAAATGTTTAGATTGGTACGTTAAGTTATTGAATATATTAAGTAACAGCATTTTTCATCTATTATAATTTCTATATTTTGCAAATGCATATTAATAATGCAGGTCTTTTCTCTTTGTAGATAATTTGTAGATAAATAGAACACACTATAATTCATAATGTCTCATCAATATATTTGTTTGATATTTTCATTTATTCAATGTAATTTTGCATAGTTGCAATATGTTTCCATCTTTTTTAAACAACCTTAATGATGTTCAGCGCGATGCAGTAACCTGCACCGAAGGACCTGTAATGGTTCTTGCAGGAGCCGGTTCGGGCAAAACCCGCGTCCTTACTTATCGTATTGCTTATTTAATGCAGAGTGGCGTTTTGCCTCAAAATATTTTAGCTTTAACTTTTACCAACAAGGCTGCACGTGAAATGAAAGAACGTGTATTTAACCTTGTGGGCAACACACAGGCTCACTCATTGTGGATGGGTACTTTTCATTCGGTTTTTGCTCGAATTCTGAAAATCGAAAGCGAAAAAATTGGCTACCCAAGCGATTTTACCATATATGACACCGATGATTCCAAAAGCGTGCTCAAAGCTATTGTAAGAGATTTTAAAATAGATGATAAAACCTATAATCCGGGATATTTGCTCAGCAGAATTTCGTCGGCAAAAATGAATTTGATAAATCCGGAACAGTATAAAAACGATGCTGACATTCAGTATCAGGATAAAATCGCAAAGAAATCCCTGATATCGGACATATACAGTGAGTATTGGAACAGGTGCAAGCGTTCGGCAGCAATGGATTTTGATGATTTGTTGTACAATACAAATTTATTGTTGCATACTCATCCCGAAGTGCTCAGGAAATATCAGGAAAGATTTTTGTATATTCTGGTAGATGAATATCAGGATACAAATTATGCACAATATTTGATTTTGAAGCGACTGGCTGCATTAAAGCAAAATATTTGCGTTGTAGGCGACGATGCCCAAAGCATTTATGGTTTCCGCGGAGCCAATATTCAGAATATTTTGAATTTCAATACCGATTATCCTACGGTAAAAACATTTAAACTTGAACAAAATTATCGTTCCACCAAAACTATAGTTTCAGCAGCCAATTCCGTGATTAAGCACAATCGTTCGCAGCTTCATAAAATGGTTTGGACAGGCAATGACACCGGAGAATCCATTTCGCTGATAAAGGCATCCAACGATGTTGATGAAGCTTTGCTGGTTGCAAATTCTATTTTCCACAGCAGAATGACATATCATCTGAATAACAGAGATATTGCCGTTTTGTACAGAACCAATGCACAGTCACGCGCTATTGAAGATGCCTTGCGAAAGCTGAACATACCTTATGTGGTTTATGGCGGTATGTCGTTCTACAAGCGAAAAGAAATCAAGGATTTAATTGCTTATTTCAGAATCGTCATTAATCCAAACGATAATGAAGCATTTTACAGAATTGTGAATTATCCTGCAAGAGGCATTGGCAACACAACCATTCACAAATTATCCGTTTTGGCAAACCAGCAGGAAGCCACCATTTGGAATATTTTGCAAAATATTGATATTTACAATGGGGAGTTTAATTCGGCAACCATTAAACGACTGAAAGATTTCAGAGAGTTGGTGCATTCTTACCAAAAACAATTAAACAATTCAACTGCATGGGAGCTTGCGTCAAAAATTGCTGCGGGTAGCGGGTTGCTTAGAGAACTTTATGAAGACCGTTCGCCTGAAGGAATAGCCCGATACGAAAATATTGAATCTTTGCTAAATGGAATTCGCAGTTTCGAAGATGAATTTGAGCAAGCTAATGAAGGTGCAAAGCCCGGATTAAGCGATTTTCTTCAGGTTATTTCATTATTGACTACCGTTGATGAAACCGAAGACGATAAAAACTTGGATAAGGTTTCATTAATGACTATTCATGCTGCTAAAGGACTTGAATTCCCGTATGTTTTTGTTACCGGCCTCGAAGAAAATTTATTTCCAAGCTCCATGTCGATGAGCTCCAGAGCCGAATTGGAAGAGGAAAGAAGATTGTTTTATGTTGCTGTCACACGTGCCATGAACAAGCTTACACTGAGCTATGCGGCCATGAGAATGAAATGGGGCGAGCTTAATTTTTGTACTCCCAGCCGCTTTTTGGATGAGTTAGACTCGTCATTGCTTGATATACCCCAAAAATTTTCGCACGGACTTAAGCTTAAAAGCAAAAACAATTTATCTTACCCTGCAGATGACTCATTTGATTCTTTTCCGGCAAAGGATAAAAAAGCGGAAGAAACTTCCTATGTTTTCAGAAAGAAAGTTTTAGTGAATAACGACAAGGAATTACAGAAAAAATTAAAATCCGATTCAAAGCCTGCAATGATATTTGACAATAGCGAAATTGCCGATATCGGCAAAATAGTTGAAGGTATAAGGATTGAACATGCACGGTTTGGGCAAGGTACTGTAATTCAGGTTGAAGGAAAAGGGCAAGATAAAAAAGCAACAATAGAATTTGACTCAGCGGGTAAAAAACTACTGGTGTTACGTTTTGCAAGACTAAAAATCATTGAGAATTAAAACAATTGTATTACTATCAAAATAAAATCTGATATTTGTAATTAAATCCATTTTTCCTATGGAATATAACACACAGCGCGAAAATCTGCAAATGACTGAATATGGCAGGCATATTAAGCAAATGATAGAATTCATTAAAACCATGCCTGATAAAGAAACTCGCACAAAAGCTGCCAATGCTGTTGTTCAGGCTATGATGACAGTGCAGCAAGGGCATAAGGAAATGACTGATATTAAGCGAAAGTTATGGGATAATCTAATTTTAATAAGTGATTTTCAGCTTGATGTAGATTCGCCTTATCCTCTTCCTGAGCGTGATAAAAAAGTTTCTGCAAAGTTTTTAAATTATTCTGTTCCGTATGAAGTGCGTTTTAGGTTTTATGGCCGTTATGTCGAAAAAATGATAAAAAAAGCTGTAGAAATGGAGGAGGGCGAAGATAAAAACGAATTGGTAAGAGCAATTGCCAATACGATGAAAAAACTTTATCTCACATGGAACAAGGACAGCGTGAAAGACGAGGTAATTATTGAGCAGCTTAATATTTTATCAGACGGAAAATTAAAGTTGGAAGAAGGATGTGTATTGCAGGATACAACCGACTTTATGAAAAACAACAAAATGCAGCAAAAGCAATGGGGGCAGTCGGGTAAGAAAAACAAGAAAAATAAATACAGAAAAAAATAAATAATAAATATGAGTAGTTTTGAAATTATCGGCGGAAACAGATTGTCAGGTGCAATCACTCCGCAAGGTGCCAAAAACGAAGCATTACAAATTATTTGTGCAGTTTTGTTAACCGACGAAAAAGTTACCATTTCAAATATTCCCGATATCAGAGATGTAAACAAACTAATTGATGTTTTGCGCTTTTTGGGAGTGGAAGTAAACAACATATCTGAAGGCACATGGGAATTTAAAGCCGATAATGTTAAGATTGATTTGTTGCAAACAGAGGAGTTCAGAAAAAATGCGGGAGTACTGCGTGGTTCTGCCATGATTTTAGGTCCCATGGTTTCACGGTTTGGAATTGGTGCAATTCCGCGCCCGGGTGGCGATAAAATTGGGCGAAGGCGTATGGATACCCATTTCATAGGTCTCGAAAAGTTAGGCGCCATTTTTGATGAAGGTGATACAACCTTTTATGTTGCCCGTAGCAAAGGCAGACTGAAAGGAACATACATGTTATTGGACGAGGCGTCGGTTACAGGAACTGCAAATATTGTAATGGCTGCCGTATTGGCTGAAGGAACTACTGTTATTTATAATGCCGCATGCGAACCATACTTGCAGCAGCTTTGCAAATTGCTTGTTAATATGGGTGCTCAGATTGAAGGCATTGGTTCTAATTTACTTACAATACATGGTGTTGATAAATTGAACGGCGCAAGCCACACTTTATTGCCAGACATGATAGAAGTTGGCTCTTTTATTGGTTTGGCTGCAATGACTCAAAGTGATATTATTATAAAAAATGCGTCGGTAAAGGATTTAGGAATTATTCCGGATGTTTTCCGCAGATTAGGCATTGTTGTTAATCAGCTTGGAGATGATTTACATGTGCCGTCAACCGATGTTTATGAAGTTGAAACATTTCGTGATGGTTCAATAATGACAATTGCCGATGCACCATGGCCCGGATTTACTCCTGACTTGCTTTCAGTAGTACTGGTTGTTGCAACTCAGGCTAAAGGTAGCGTTTTGATTCATCAGAAAATGTTTGAAAGCCGCTTGTTTTTTGTTGACAAATTAATTGACATGGGGGCGCAAATTATTTTGTGCGACCCGCACAGAGCCACTATTATAGGTTTAGAACGAAAAACACAATTAAGAGGTATCGAAATGACGTCTCCCGATATTCGCGCAGGGGCATCATTGTTGATTGCAGCATTATCAGCCAAAGGTAAGAGTATAATACATAATATTGAGCAGATTGACAGAGGGTATCAGAATTTAGACAACCGTTTGCGCACATTAGGTGCAGAAATTCGCAGGATATAATATTTTTGATATGAAAAAATCTTTTGTATTTATTATATATTTTGCTTTAGCATTTTTTTGTTCAGCTCAAAGCAAAGACAACTTAGCACTAACTCCGCCAATGGGGTGGAATAGCTGGAATCTTGTTGAGGCAAATGTGAGTGAAGCCATAATACGAGAAATAGCTGATTCCATGGCAGCAAATGGCATGCTTGATGCAGGCTATCAGTATATAATAATTGACGATTTTTGGGTTGGTGGTCGTGATGCCCAAAACCGTTTATATCCTGACCCAATACGTTTTCCCAATGGAATGAAGGTAGTTGCCGATTATGTTCATTCTAAAGGTATGAAATTGGGAATTTATTCTGACGCAGCCGAATATACATGTGGCGGCGTTACGGCAAGTTTAGGCTTTGAAGAACTTGATGCAAAAACATTTGCAGAGTGGGGTATAGATTATTTGAAATATGATTATTGCCATGCTCCCAATGATGTTGTGGTGGCATTTGAACGTTATAAAAAAATGGGTGACGCATTAAAGGCTTCAGGGCGTCCTATTGTTTATGCAATCTGCGAATGGGGTCAGCGAAAGCCATGGTTGTGGGCAAAAGCTGCGGGCGGACATTTATGGCGAACAACTTATGATTCGCGTGATACATGGTATTCACACGACACCGATATGGCAGGTATAATGGATATTTTTGAGCTGCAAGACGGTTTGGAACAATATGCAGGCCCGGGAGGATGGAATGACCCTGACATGCTTATGGTTGGTTTATGGGGAAAAGGTAAATCATCATCTTACGATGAGCGTTTCAAGGGTTGTACGTTTAATGAATACCGTAGTCATTTTGCATTGTGGAGTATGCTTGCCGCACCTTTGATTTTAAATTGCGATGTAAGGCATCTGGATGAGCAGACCAAAGAAATAATTTTAAATAAAGAAATAATTGCAATTGACCAGGATCCATTAGGTATCCAGGGAAAGATTATTTACGAAGCTGACAGCATTGTTGTTTTGTCAAAGTCTTTAAATCATGGCGATGTGGCAATTTGTATTCTTAACAGAAATAGTTCCGATGCAAGCTATAAGTTTAATGTACAGCGAGATTTGAATATATGGTTCCCTTATAATTGCCGTGATATTTATAACAGAAAAAATCTGGGATTTACAAAAACCCTTCAGGGTAATCTTTTAACGCATGATTGTGTGGTTTACCGATTCGAAAAGAAATAAATTTTATTTTCGGGCTGCTATTCAAAAAAATTATTTTTGTCAGATTTTTTTTCAATGTTGCGCTGTATTTCCTGAAATTCAAGTTCTGACATAATTTCGCTGAATAATTTTAGATTTTTATCTGTCAATAGTGTTAAAATAGAAACTCCTTGTATTTTTCTGATTTTTTTCATCCATTCTTCAATGTAATCTTTTTCGGCATTTTCAGAAAACACCAAAAAGAAATCAAATGTTGCAAGAGAAGGTATTAAATGAAAATTTTCATTATGATTGTTAAAAAAGACAATATCGTGGTGCTCCTTGCATTTAAATATGGCATACTCAATATTTGATTTTAATTTTTCGTGGCGCCAAACAATAGGTTCAGGCTGATAAAAATTTAAATTCAGGTATTTGTTCAAATACCAGATAAATTTATAATCGCGCATTGAAGAACAAATTGCTATTACACTTATATCAGAATAAGGCGATACGTCAAGTTTGATTTTTGCTGCCATTATATTTTTCTTTTTTAGCAATTGTAACAATACTTATTTCATAAAGCAAATATATTGGAATTGCCACTATTGTCATTGTAAAAGGGTCGGTTGTCGGGGTAATTATTGCCGAAACAATTAAAACAACTACAATTGCATGCTTCCTATATTTACGCATAAAATCAGCTTTAATCAGGCCTATTTTATTTAAAATAAAAACCATGACGGGCAGTTCAAACAATAAGCCGGTAAGAAGCAAAGTACTGTTAAATACACTAACATAAGAGCTTAGGGAAATTGTGTTGCTAACCTTGCTGCTTACTACATAATTGCCTAAAAACAACACACTCAGAGGAGTAATTATAAAATATGCAAAAGCGCAGCCTATAACAAAAAGCAGTACAACAACAAAGGCATTTTTCGAAATAATTTTTCGTTCATTCGCATATAATGCCGGTTTTATAAACAACCATAATTGAAATATCAGAAACGGAAGAGTCAGAATTAATGCCGCAACAGCCGATATTGAAATATGAGCTATAAACTGTCCGGCAAGGTTAATATTAATTAAATGAAAATCCAATGAGATTTTTTCGCCATTATTAACAGATAGAAATTTTGCAAAATCGGAAAACCACCTATATGTAATAAAATTGCTATCGAGCAGTCGAAAAAGAAAGTGGTCGAATAAAATATCTTTAAAGGAAAAAGCTAAAATAAAAAAGGCAAAAAAAACTATTACACTACGTATCAAATACCGGCGTAGTTCATGAAGGTGGTCCCAAAAACTGAGTTCTTCATCATTCATTTTCAGTTAAATATCACTCATTTTTTTTGGGTTCTTCTTCTTCTATTCCGCGTGATGCGTCTTTAAATTCTTTAACACCACGACCCAGGCCGCGCATTAGTTCGGGAATTTTTTTACCTCCAAAAAGCAACAGAATAACAAGAACAATCACAATTATTTCAGTAGTTCCCAAAATTCCCATTTCATTAATAATAATTTTCATGATGCCTTGAGTTTGAATACAAACATACGAAATTAATTTAATTTTATAAACAGCATTAAAGCAAGATTATTCAAAAAGACATATACCGGCATTTAATAATAAAGTTTGTTATTAAAGTATTAACAATAAAAAACCCGCCTGATTGGGCGGGTTAGAACAATCTTATATCATGATTTATAAAGCGTTAACCTTTTTGGTAAGTTTAGATTTAAGGTTGGCAGCTTTATTTTTATGAATTATACCGCGTTTTGCGTTTTTATCTATTAATGACAAAACAGGGCTTAACTTTTCCAATGCTTCGGTTTTTTCGGTTAATTTCCTGAAATCACGAATGGCATTGCGCATGGTTTTGCTGTAATAGCGGTTGTACAACCTTTTTGCATTATTGCTTCTAATTCTTTTTATTGACGATTTATGGTTTGCCATAATCTTTTTTATTTTTTTGTAGCCCGTAGGGGATTCGAACCCCTGATTTCAAGGATGAAAACCTTGCGTCCTAGGCCAACTAGACGAACGGGCCAATTGTTTGGGACTGCAAAATTACAATATTTTTTTAATATGCAAATACTTTTCGAAAAAAAATTAAAAAATATCCCCATCGTCAGATTTAAACCTAAACCCAAGTTTTTTGCTGGTTTTAATTTTCATTTGATCTATTGCACTTTCAAAATCCATAACACTAACTTCCTGAACCATTTCGAAAGGTGGAGAAGCCAAGTCAAAATTTAAGGTATAAAGCAATGAGGCCATCAGTATTTGCCTTATTTTCATTGAGCTGATTTTGTCGCTTTCAAAACTAATGCCCACAAGATTCATTTCGCGCCGTCCTTCAATAAAAAAATGATTATCCTTATTTATAAACAAGCGTCCTATTAAAACTCCTGAGTCATTTGTTCGTTTGTATTTAAATGAATCGGCCAAAAAGTTATATATATGTATTATGCCGCAAAAGCGCCTTTCGTTATCGGCTCTAATATAATGAGTGCGCATTAGTTCATGCTGAGGCCCGATGTCAAAAACATTACTATGCATAAAAAAAACCAACACATCTCCGGCAAACCTGAGTTCAAATTCAAATTCCCCTTTATTTTCAAATTCAAGCGGAATTACTCTTTTGCGATTTGCCATGTTGTTGCGCAAATCTTTAACAAGATATTCAGCTTCGGTTTTCAACATATTCAATACTGTTATTGTATTGTTATATATATCTTGTTTTAAATTTGCTTTAGCTTCAAGCAACCGGGCAAGCTTTTTCATTTTGCTAAATTCAGCACTCATTTTCTTAAGTTTTATACAAAAATAAACAAAAGAAAATTTCAGCAACAACAAATAATTAATTTTTAAAAAGCTTATTATTCAAAATCATAAGAAAACATAATGCATCTTTAATTAATTAAAGAACAATAAAAAACAGCGCTTATTTAATTTAAAACTTGAAGATTAAAGATATAAAAGTACTATGATGCAATTTCAAATGAAAACATTATTACTTTCTATTTTAATTAAACGAATAATATTACCTTTGCAAAAATTTTAAAATCAAATAACCGTGGATATTTTTGAAAAACTCGACATTGAAAAAACAGCACTTGGGGCGTATTTTAAATTTTCGCATGGATATTATACTTTCCCTAAACTGACCGGCGAAATAGGTCCGCACATGAAATTTCGTGGTAAAGACATGCTGGTTTGGAGCCTCAACAATTATTTAGGTTTGGCAAATCACCCCGAAGTTCGTAAGGCCGATGCAGAGGGAGCTGCTAAATACGGAATGGCTTATCCCATGGGTGCCAGAATGATGTCGGGACAAACCGATTTACATGAGCAGCTTGAACGTGAGCTGGCTGCATTTGTAGGACGCGAAGATGCGTATCTGCTGAACTACGGTTATCAGGGTATGGTTTCGATTATAGATAATTTGGTTGACAGAAAAGATGTTATTGTTTATGATGCCGAAGCTCATGCCTGTATTCTTGACGGTATGCGCCTTCATATCGGAAAGCGCTTTGTATATGCGCATAATGATATGGAAAGTCTGGAAAAACAATTACAACACGCCGAAAAATTAGTTGAACAAACAGGCGGCGGAATACTTGTTATTACCGAAGGCGTTTATGGTATGACTGCCGACTTGGGTGATTTAAAAGGAATTGTAGAACTTAAGAAAAAATATAATTTCCGCCTGATGATAGATGATGCTCATGGTTTTGGCACTATGGGACATGATGGCTCGGGCACTGACACTCATTATGATGTACGCGATCAGGTTGATTTGTATTTCGGCACATTTGCAAAAGCTATGGCCGGCATAGGAGGCTTTATTGCCGGGCCAAAAAAAATAATTGATTATTTACGCTATAACATGCGTTCGCAAATTTATGCCAAGTCATTGCCAATGCCCATGGTAGTAGGTGCACTTAAACGTCTTGATTTAATTCGTACTCAACCGGAATTGCGTCAGGATCTCTGGAAAATAGTAAATGCTATTCAATCAGGCTTCAGAGCAGAAGGATTTGATCTTGGACAAACAAAATCACCCGTTACTCCGATATATATTAAGGGCGGATTGCAGGAAGCTACCAACATAATTTTGGACGTTCGCGAAAAATATAATATTTTCTGCTCTGGAGTTACCTATCCGGTTATTCCTAAAGGGCAATTGTTACTACGTATTATCCCAACGGCTGTTCACTCCATGGAAGATGTTGAGTACACTATTGACAGTTTTAAAAAGATTAAAAAGAAGTTGAATGATGGTGAATATGCGAATATGCCTATTCCTGACATGACTAAACTTTGATAATTTTGACTGAAAGACTGCTAAATGCAGTCTTTTTTTTTAAATTATATTATTTTATCTTTACAATACGTTATTTGTATAAAATTATGACTATGAAACGAAGTTCTTTGTTATTAGCCATTTCCACATTGCTTTTTAGTTTTTTGTTTTATCAGCAAAAAGCAGGAATAAATTTCTTTTTGTTTTCCATATTAATTGTAGCTATTCTTGCTATTGATGACTCAAAAAGATTAAAAGACAAATATTGGCTTATTTTTGCCTTGCTTAGTATAATCTCAGGTTTTTTTGTGGGCGTTCATGGTACCGTAGCTTCGGTTTTGGCCAATATAACTGCTCTTTCTGTGCTTGCATGCAGAACGTTTTTGCCTAAAGTGTCTTTTTTTACTTCGGTAATTTTTGCATTTTTTTCTTATATTTCATCATTTATTTACCTGATTATTGATTTAACAAATAAATCCAATTCGGCAAAATCAAGTAAGAATGATGCTGTTAATACAACAGATAAATCCGAGGTTAAAAAAGCAAGGCTTGACTTAGGTGCAAAAATTATTATAGGCATTATTATTTTGGTTGTTTTAATTGTTTTTATCAGTCTTTATCGAAAAGCCAGTCCTGTTTTCAAAGAATTTACCAATAACATAAATCTTGATTTCATTTCATATAATTGGATAGTATTTACTTTTTGGGGCTTTCTGTTAATGTATGGCTTTTTCTTTATTAGATATGATAAAAAAACATATGAAAATGATATAAATGCGCCTTATAGATTAGCAGCCGAAGGCAATAATATTAAAAACAGCTCTTTCTTGGGAATCAGCATGGACATCCAGTCGGAAGCTACCGTAATAATGATTTTTTTAGGATTGCTTAACTTATTGCTGTTTTTGCTCAATGTAATAGATATTTCTTTTATGGCAAGTGGCGGCAATTTGCCAACGGATGTAACATATTCCGATTATGTTCATAAAGGTGTTGGAACGCTGATTATAAGCGTAATTTTAGTAATCGCAATTGTTATGTACTTTTTTCGCGGGGCGATTAATTTTTACAAAAATTCATCTGTTTTGAGATTGCTTGCAAATATTTGGCTTGTTCAAAATTTAATTCTTCTTGTGGCAACTGCTTTCAGGAATGCAATTTATATTTCGGAATACGACCTTACATATAAACGCATAGGTGTATATGTGTGGTTGTTTCTTACTGCATTTGGGCTGTTGACAACAATTTATAAAGTTGTAAAAAAATGTAGCTCATGGTTTTTAATTCGCATTAACGGATGGGCATTTTTTGTTGCAATTTTGTTTTTGGGCACGGTAAACTGGGATGTTGTTATTGCAAAATACAATACGCGGAATTTATCCGAATTTGATTATGAATACATTTCGCGTTTGAATGACAATGCCTTGCCAACCTTAAACAACGCATTAAAAATGATGCCTGTAGATGACGACACCACATATTTTAGCGATAAAAAAATAGATAGTTTCAACGCTTATCATACCAAAATCGGAGTGGAATTGAGAATAATGTTTTTCAAATCCGAATATGAAAGAGGCAGCTGGAAATCATGGAATTATGATGACTGGGTTACTTATAATGAACTGAAATAAAAAAATATCAGTAAACGGACACAATTGGTATTTGATATTTCATATTCCGCTTACAACAACAACTATTTCGCCTTTTATTGCTTCTCGTTGCTCAATAATTTGTTTTACTTCCTGAATGGTGCCGCGGATAAATTCTTCGTGTAGTTTGCTTATTTCCCTGCAAATGCAGATTCTGCGTTCATGACCAAAGTAAACTTCAAGTTCATTTAAAAGTTTGCCCAAACGATGAGGTGCTTCGTATAATACAATGCTAACCGGCAATTTCGATAAAAACTCAATTTGTTTTTGTCTGCCTTTTTTTAAAGGCAAAAAGCCTTCGAAATAAAACCGGTCACATGGCAACCCCGAGGCGGCTAAAGCAGGAACAAAAGCGGTTGGACCGGGCAAAGCTTCAACATCAATATTGTTTTCGATACATGCTCTCACCAGCATAAAGCCGGGATCGCTTATTGCGGGCGTACCTGCATCAGTTACCAGCGCTGCCATGTTCATGGAAGAAATATACTGAACAACCTGACTGGTTATTTTATGTTCATTGTTTTGATGATATGCAATTAGCTTTTTACCTTTAATACCATAAATATCAAGCAAATGCATGGTGTTTCTTGTATCCTCGCAATAAATGACATCTGCGTCTTTCAGGCAATCCAGTGCCCGTTGCGTAATGTCGGATTTATTGCCTATTGGAACCGGTACAAGAACTAATTTTGCCATATTTAGTTTTTTAAAAACTTTAAATTCATCGCTTTATCAAACTCCAAAAGAATAAATATTTGCTATTATAAGTCATACAGGAAATTTTCAATTAATTTGAAAAGTCCATTGTAGGCAGTTAATGGCACAGCATCAGGGCAATCTTTTATGTTGTGATATTCTCTGTATTCATTTCCTGTTGTGTAAATAAAAAACGAAGGAACTCCTTTCAGATAAAATGGACAATGGTCGCTGTTGCAAGCTTCGCCGCGTTCTTTCACTTCGCTAATAAATTTATTTTCATTATTTATTTCAACAAGTTTTTCGAATTCGGTTTTGAATTTGGTGCCATTTACTACCGTAATACCCGTAGATCCGGTACCAACCATGTCCAGATTAATCAAAAATCTGATTCTGCTTAAATCGAACATTGGATTTGAAACAAAATGCACGCTGCCCAAAAGACCAACCTCTTCCGATGCAAAAGCAATAAAAATTATTGAATATCGGGGTCTGTAATTTTGTTCTTTTAAATAACGGGCAAGGTCCAGCATTATTGCCACCCCCGATGCATTATCGTTAGCTCCGGGAAAAATTGCATTCCCAAGCATCCCAACATGATCGTAGTGCGCGGTTATTACAATAAAACTATCGGCATATAATTGACCCTGTAAATAGGCTGCAATGTTTTTTACTGGATATTTTGGAATGAAGTTGTTTTTTATATCACATTCAACATTTTTTATTTTATTGTTCTGAATGGATTTCGCAGACATTTCTGCCACAAAATGATTTGAAATATCATCGTGTAAGGAAACGCTGTACGTAAGATTTTGAGTGTCTAAAAGAATAACTCCCGATGCTTTGAATGGATTCAGGTGAGCAACACTATTATACCAATTCACTGCATTTTTGTCTGTTGCTTCGTAGCGTTTCAGAAAAAGAATATTATCTTTTATTTTGGGTATGGTTTTATTTAGCTTTTTAGTCGATGTTCTTGTATTTTCATCAATAACAATGGCTTTATAATTACCTGTTACAGTACCACTGTACGCATCTAAAACAAAATCGGCACCGGGATTCAGTTTTTTACCATCAATAATAAGTTCTGTTGAAGTGAAAGTGTTTACCGAAACATTAAATTCTTGACTATAAGAATCCTGTATTGGCTTTAGTCCTAAGCGAATAAATTCATTTTCAATATAATTTGCGGCCGAATCAATGCCTCCATTTATATAACCTCTGCCGTAAAATTCTTTTGACCCAAGTTTCATTATGATTTTTCGGGCGTAAACAGAATCCTGTGCAATTACGCTTAGAGTGCATAGTTGAACGAAAAGCAGAATAATCATTCTTTTCATGATAAAAAGCAATATTATTTGGCAAAGCGCCTGCGTATATATCTTTCTAATTTGGTGCGGGTTTCGGTTTTATCACTTGTCCCGAATTTTTGCAGCATATCATTCAAAACGGCAAAGGCAGAAGCTTCGGAACCGGCATCATTTATTAAGCTGATAGTACTGTCGTATTCCTGCATCTGACCCTTGAATAATTCGTTTATGAAAATAAATTTATCATTTATTCCAATGGCAACTTTTAAATTTTGAATGGGGCTACCGGTTATTATTTCATTTCTAACAGTATTGTTTGCTTTTATCTGCTCATTAATGCTGTTGTCTTGCTTTTTGAATTTTTCAGCCAGAGTTATTGGTTGCGATTGAGGAGTTTTATTATTGCTTTCAGTAATTGGAGGAGCAGGCGACTCTGTTATTTTTTCGTTTTCAACAAAGGCAATTTCCTGCTGTATCAGGTTTTCATTTATTACAGGTTCTTCGTTTTGTTTGTCGGCTATAGGACTTTCAATATTTACGGCATTGATATCGTTGTTGTTCTGGGTAATATTTTCAACAGCGTTTTTTTCCGTATTTACAATGTCTTTTTCAGGGGTGGTTTCATTTAAATTGTTTGAATCAAAAATCTCGACTGAACTGCCTGCCAATTTATTGTTTTCTTTATCGAGATGATTTACGATAGAATATAATTCTTTGATTTTATCTTTAAGCACATCAATGTCTATTTGATGTATTAAGCCTTTTGTTTCCGTAATGTTTGCAGTAGCTTCCACAACTTCTTCCAATGCATGCAACAGGTTGTTCTTAATATTTTCGTTTGCCATATTAAAATTTGCTTGAATTTTATATTTTTGTTGAAATATCCGTGTCAAAGATAACGAAGATTAGATAAAAAATAATATGTTTCTTGAAAAAAACAAAAACGAATCCCGTTCCGGATGGATTGAAGTTGTTTGCGGTTCGATGTTTTCGGGAAAAACCGAAGAATTAATACGCAGACTTAAGCGGGCTCAGATTGCAAAGCTCAGGGTAGAGATTTTTAAACCTGCAGTAGATGTTAGATATGATGAAACCATGGTTGTATCTCACGACTCAAATTCAATTCCCAGCACTCCGGTTGACAATTCAAGAAACATTATGATTTTGGCTCAGGATGTAGATGTTGTTGGTATTGATGAAGCCCAGTTTTTTGATGAAGGCATTGTAGAGGTATGTAATTATTTGGCACAGAGAGGCATAAGAGTTATTGTTGCAGGGCTCGACATGGATTATCTGGGAAAACCTTTTGGTCCTATGCCGGCACTTTTGGCAATAGCCGAATATGTTACAAAGGTTCACGCTATATGTATGCATTGCGGAGAATTGGCTCAGTATTCACATAGAACCGTAAAGAACGACAAACAGGTTTTGCTGGGCGAGAAAGAATCATATCAGCCCTTGTGCAGAAGTTGCTATCAAAAAGAAATGAGTATTGAAAACGACATGACTTAATATTTAAATTGAAATATTAAGCTTCGTTTTATTTTATTCCGAATTCGGCCTATACTTAAAACGTTATAATTTTATCACTGTCGGTTATCCATTCGGCCAATGCATTCATTGTTGATTTTTCTGCGCCGTCGAAATAGGGATGATTCTTGTAAATACCACAACGGGTCATACAGGTTCCGCAAACCTTTACCTCAACTCCGTCAGCGAATAAGTTTTTA
>Ga0255341_1001027_pt1 | contig 42298 bp, 35 predicted proteins | sample wastewater_treat_8_FD_192418 | JGI IMG/M metagenome (GOLD analysis project Ga0255341, IMG submission 192418) | Wastewater microbial communities from Lulu Island WWTP, Vancouver, Canada - plant12 | ecosystem: Engineered > WWTP > Wastewater > Unclassified | place: Canada: Vancouver, British... | reverse complement strand
GTATTTTTCTACATACAGTATATCGCAAAAACGCCTTGAAGTCCAGTAGTTTCAATAGTTTTGCGAAGTTTTCAAAGATCGATATTACCTGTTTTTAACAGGAGTTATTGCAGTGGAATCAATTTTAATATTTTCAACAATCCTAAACTCTTTGTTTATCAATACTTTCCGAAGTTATTATCCTCCAAAGATATCGTTGCTTTCGGAAGTGCTTCTTTTTGATGGGAATTCCCGGTAGAAACATTGCTTACTTGATTTAAATGACTGTTCATCTTCTTTTTTTCCACAATGTTTTCAATCATACGGACCATCTCAGAGTTTAATCCGCCATCATTACCGTGATTAGACTTAACCTTGCTAAGACGGAATCTGCTGACTGCACTTTTTAGCAATTCCGCCTGGCTTGATAGCTCTTCACTTGCAGATGCACTTTCTTCAGCTGTTGCAGAGTTGGTCTGAACAACCTGTGCCACCTGTGCAATTGCCTGATTAATCTGTGCAATACCTGATGCCTGCTCGTTTGACGCTTCTGCAATATTTTGAACAAGTTCAGTAGCCGCAGTAACTCCTTCAACAATCTTATTCAAAGCCTCTGCAGTATTATTTGCAATTTGTGTTCCTGTTTCAACTTTCTTGATTGAGTTTTCTATCATCTCAGTAGTTTCCTTTGCAGCATTTGCACTTCTTGCTGCAAGATTTCTCACTTCCTCAGCTACCACAGCAAACCCTTTGCCGTGCTGTCCTGCTCTTGCCGCTTCAACAGCAGCATTTAATGCAAGTATATTGGTCTGAAATGCTATCTCATCGATAACTTTAATTATTTTGGATATATTAGTCGATGAATCGTTGATCTCTGCCATTGCCTTAACCATCCCTTGCATCTGGCCGTTTCCTTGCTCTGCATTTTCTTTTGCATTTAACGCAAGTTGGCTTGCCTGGTTGGCATTTGCAGCATTCTGTTTGGTCTGTGAAGCAACCTGATTCATGGAAGAGGTTATCTCTTCAATAGAGCTAGCCTGCTCTGTAGAGCCCTGAGATAGCATCTGACTGGAAGAAGATACCTGTCGTGCTCCCGCAGCAACCTGATCTGATGCTGAACTGATATTTGAAAGTATTTCATTGTTGGTCTCTATCATTTCACTAAGTTTTTTACCAAGGAGGTCATTTTCCGATTTAACCTTAACCTTCACTGTTAAATCACCTGCTGCAATTTTCTCTGCTGCTAATGCTTGCTCACGAATATTTTCCACCATTTTGCCAAAAGATTGCATAAGGTCGCCGATTTCGTCCTTTGAAACCGCCTCAACATTAACATTTACATCACCAAGTGCAAGCTTGTCAGCTGCTTCAACCATCTTTTTCACAGGGTTGCTTATAGTACGTGATATGAAAAGTCCAAGTACTATAGCCAGAACCATTCCTACTCCTATGAACATGAGCATCATAACAAATGCTTGGTTGGCAGCTGTTCCGTTACTATCCGACTTCTTTGCTGCATCGTCAAGGTTTAATTCATACAGTCTGGTTATTGACTCATCAATTTCTGTAGTCAAGTCTCCAAATTCTCCCTTTGTCATCTCCAATGCTTCCAAATCTTTATTGAGCAATGCTAAATTAATACATTCAGTACGTTGTTTTTTATACTCTTGCATCATAGACTGAAAATTATCAAATTCCTTTTGCTCATTATCAGAAGATATATATTTTTTGTATTCAGCCAGATTACTCTCAATCTCTTTGTCATAACTATCCATACTATTCACATATGTATCAAGTTCAGTGTCAAAAGCTATTATACGCATCAGGTTAACCCTTGACCTTTGGAATTCAACAGCCACTTTTTCCAGATAACCAAGAGGCACTGTGTTTTGCTCATACAACTCAGAATCTCTTTGGTCAATTGACTTGATATTAACAATGCCTGTGATTCCAACTATACCAGCAATCATTGCCACAAGAATAAATCCTACTATAAGCTTAGCAGATATTTTTAAGTTATAGAACCATTTCATATTTGCTATTCCTCCAATTATATTTTATATTTTCATAAATCAACTAAAATGATTCAATACTGCCTAATTCCAGCATTTCAAAATCACTTAACAGCTCGTCACAATCCAGTATGAGTTTTACATTACCATCCACTCTACCTACGCCTTTTACATATTTATTTTGCTCATTCGACACATTTGCAGGTGGTGTAATATTTTCTTCAGATATCCAAAAAACCTCGGATACATAGTCTACAATCAGTCCTAAAGAAGTTCCGTTTACTTCAATCACTAATATGCAAGTCCTGTCATTACACTCCTTTGTCTCCTTATTAAAATTCAGTCTTGCATCAATAACCGGAATAATCTTTCCCCTAAGATTGATAATTCCTTTTAAATAACCGGAAAACTCAGGTACCTCTGTAACCGCTTGTAATCCCGTAATTTCAGTTACATACTCTATTTGTATCCCATACTCCTCCTCGCCCAGTGCAAATGTCAGGTAACTGTTCTTCTGATTATCTTCGACAATTTCTAAAGTCTCTTCGAGTACTAGTTCCATTTGGTTACTCATCTCCTTAGATTAAATTACTATCCGAATAGCCTACAATAATTTATCGTACATAAACTCAAAATTTATTACACTCATTTTAATTTCTTTTTAATATAGTAAATCTAAACCATTATTTACAATGCTCTGTATAAACTAATCTTTGGCATTAATGAATTTATATTAAATACGATTAATCTTTTACATTTATCTATCGCAAAATTCCGTTAAAGCGTTCGTTATTTTGCTCTGCTAAATGTAAGATTAATTACGTATTTAATGTAGATCAACTTACAGGCTTTATTTTTTAGCATCATAATAAGCAATAAGCAAAACAGTAATAATAAAGGGTGTAGGTTAATGCTACTTTAACCCAACACCCCAAATTATTAATCTTCAATCCTTTTCATTTCCCAAATTGTTCCTTCAGATTCTGGACAATGATGATCCTTTATTTAATTCAATGGCCCCTTTTTTTATCTTTCTTTTTTTCTGTTTCATTTCAAACTTAATCTGCTTTAGCTCATCCCTTTTTTCTTTGGAAGTCTGTTTCTTTTCCACTTTTTTAAGCCCATGCTCCAGTTTCATCGCTTGCTGTGCCTTTGTACCCACACCTGACTTTGATATTTCCTTCTTAACAATACGGCGAAGCCTTTTAGGGTTAACCTTCTTTTCTTCCCTGATTTCAATCATTCCATCATCAACTCTTTCGAAAACACCAACCCAAAAAGGCTCTTTAAAGAACACTGTAAGTTTAATATGCATTTGTCGCTCCAATTAACCACGTCAAAGACATTTTTTAGCGTGTATATTGTTTAATGAAATCCAATATTAATTTTGCTGCTGCCTTATAACCTCCTGCCTCTACGAATGATCTGCCTATCTCAGTACTGCTTGCTTTGTAGCTTGTATCCGACAGAACAGTCTTAACCGAATTCCTTAAAATCTCATCTGTGATTTCTTTCATGTTGAGTTCCAATCCGGCCCTCAGTTTTACCAATTGTCTGCTGACCATATACTGATCATTTACCTGTGGTATAGAAATAACCGGCACACCGTAATATAATGCCTCATTTACACTATTAAGTCCTCCATGGCAAATAATTACATCAGCACTCTTTAAAACCTCCAACTGAGGTACATGATTTCTTACCACGAAATTGCTCGGTATCTCACCTAACAAACCTATATCAGTTTTATTTCCAACCGACATAATTACCATACAATCTTCATTCTTAAATGCTTCCATTGCCTTTTGATAAAAATCCATGCATTGGTTAATTATTGTGCCCATGGATATGTAGATAAGAGGCTTGTTTCCCACATCATCAAGTCTAAAATCCAGTTTATCCTCCCTTTGTGCAATGGATGGGCCAACAAACCTGAAGCTGTCATCAAAGGTCTCAGATTCAGGATGAAACATTTTTGATGTATAAACAATATTAAGGCTCTCCTTTTTGAAGAAAATATCCATTATGTCAAGTTTTTCAACACCCCAATTAGCAGCAGCATCTTTCAGTTTTATATATATGTTATCCAGCTGAGGATTAAAACCCGGCTGGAACATGTGGGAAGGCAGCGGAAGCCTGTTCATTGCAAAGGAAGTGCAGGAGCATATTGCAGGAATATTCAATAATTTTGATAATACACTTCCTCCCCCAAACATGGAATCATGTATTATGTAGTCATAGGTTTCACCATTGGTCTTATCAACTACAATCGGAACAGCTATCCTGTCCATTTCCAGCATAAATTCTATTAATGTATAAAAAGGATGATTTCCACTGGGCTTAAAGCTCTTAAAAAACTCATACATTCTACTTCCATAATCTACTAAACGAGCCCCTGCAGCCTCAATCTTCTGCTTATACTCCATCGTTGAAAAATAACAAACTTCCTCCCCATCTCTTACTAATTCCCTGACCACCGGCAGGGTGGGATTTATGTGACCATGGACATTTCCATTTATAAAAAGCACTTTTGCCATATTGACCTCCATAATTTGTGATTTAGTAATGGCTAAGAATATTCTCTATTGTCTCTTCACACCACTTAAGTGCCGCCTCCGATGCAATAATTCCATAACGCAGCGATGCCAGCCAGTACGCATACTGAGGATGTTTTTTTGCATTCTCATCATTTATATAGGACTCTTCCATTTGCTTATACTCCTTGAGCCTGGATTCGTGAATATTCTTAACTTCTTTCACCATCTCAATAACATTTTCCTTAGGTATATAATTGCCGAAGGACAACTTCAATAGCATCTCTGAACGAGGTGGCTGTGGCTCAAATGGTTGCATCAGCCACTCACAGAATTCCTTTCTGCCTTTATCGGTAATTTCATATATCTTTCTCTTGCTTCCTTCACTATTGTTACTCAAAATTATTAGATCTTCTTTTTCAAGTTGGCTTAACACAGGATAAATATGTCCAAAGTTCTCATTCCAGAAGTGGGAAATTGTCTTGTCACAAAACTTTTTAATATCATACCCTGAACAAGGCTTCATGCTAATAACACCAAGGATTGCGTATCTGGTTTTATTTTTAGTTGCCATTGGTATTCCTCCAATTAATCAGGTTATATATCAGTCTGATATATATTATATACCAGTGTGATATATAAATCAAGCTTCAAGCAAAACAAAGATAAAAGACCAGTCACATTTAAACTTAATGTCTTGATGTGGCTGGTCTTCTTATATTTTATTGCAATACAAAATATGGTCATCTTATAGAATTAAGTATAGCACCTTGCAGATATAATCTTGTCAATTGAAAGTATGTGACCATCTTCGCTTATCCATTCATTCCTTTCATAGCAATATGAAAAACATAATTTTGAAAATTCATTTGGAGCTAGCTCAACACAAACCTCTTGACCTACTAGCGAAGATCTAAATTCTATACCAACCCTAAATACTTCTCAAAGAATATCCTCAGCTTTTCGATAATCCCTTGCTTTTTTGCAGCCCTGCCTCCGCCAAAGCGGGATACAGGCGGCATGATTTTATCAATATCTGTACCGGTCGTCTTAAGCATTCCATCTCGGAAAGCATTGTTGATGAAACGGCGGGTTTCTTCGGACTTTAATTTCTCCTCCTCTATAATTGCTGAAATATCCGCTTCCTTACGCTCATGGAGGAATTTGTGCCAATCCTCATCCACTTTGGTCGATACATTGACTTGCTCTATAAAACGCTCGATAAGCTCTTTTTTACTTCGAAGTTCAATACTCGAATTGATAGCCTTATCAATAGTCGTAAGAATGGTTTTATCCTTACAGTTGGATTGTTGATATTTCGCTACAAGCATAAGGATGTAGTCAATGTTTACTTCTATCTGTTTGACCAGCTCAATCTCGAAAACTATGTCATCATTGATAGTTTCTTTGTTACCATTAGTACCTTTTCTATATTCCTGATACAGGTCAATATAAATGCTCTGATAGTCCTGGAAATCCCTTTCGGATAAAATCTCATTTCCTTCAAAGTCATCGAAGGAAGTAAGAATATTTCTGATTCGAAGTATTGCTCCATAAAGCCTTATAAAGTCTTTTTCAGCTTCTTCACCCATAATAGGTTGTCCAAGGGGATACTGTGCTGTAAGAGTTTCAATCAGTTCAGCATAGCCCGGCTTATGCTCACCTTTATCATCATAGCCGTTATAGTATTCTCCGTATGTTTTTAACAGTACAACACCGCCTGCATCCTTATTGCCGAATAGTGCAATAGCTTTGTCTGTTTCTTCTTTCAAATCTCTGAAACAAACGATATTTCCATAGGTTTTAACGCTGTTTAGGATTCGGTTGGTTCTTGAAAAAGCCTGAATCAGTCCATGCTGCCTTAGGTTTTTGTCTACCCATAGTGTATTTAATGTTGTTGCATCAAAGCCGGTAAGGAACATGTTGACAACTATTAATATATCAATCTCCCGGTTCTTTACACGAAGAGAGAGGTCTTTATAATAATTCTGAAACTTGTCAGAGGATGTATCGTAATTTGTGCTAAATGTGGAATTGTAGTCCCGGATAGCCGCATCAAGAAAATCCCTGGAGCTCTGATCAAGGTTTTCCATATTAAAGTCCTCTTCAGGAAGCAGTCCATCTGGCTCCTCCTCATTAGCACTAAAACTGAAAATAGTTGCAATGGTAAGGTTGCGGTTATTTTGTGCTATCTGCTTTTTAAATTCATTATAGTATCTTATTGCCATTGGGATGGATGCAGCAGCAAATATGGAGTTGAAACCGGCAACCCGCCTTGTTTCACGCTTTTCTATCATCTTCTTAGGGTTGTGTTTATCTGCTTCTTCCCATTTAGCAGAGAATGTATAATAACTATTACGCTTTGTCTTTTGATCGAAATGTTGAAGAACGTAAGAAACAATTTCACTGATTCGCTGAGGATCTGCTAAAGCTTTTTCCCGGTCTATGTTATAAACCTTTTTATCTTTAACATAATCAGGCATCTTAATGGTATTAATAAAATCTATTCTAAAAGGCAAAACATTCCCATCATTGATAGCATCTACAATGGTATAAGTATGCAGCTTCTCTCCAAAAACCTGCTCTGTTGTACGGAGCAGCGGGTTACCTCCTGAACTGGCATTAGCAGCAAAAATAGGGGTTCCCGTAAAACCGAATATATGATAGTTCTTAAAACTCTTCGTAATAGCTTGATGCATTTCGCCAAATTGGGAACGGTGACACTCATCAAAAATCAGAACCACATGTTTCTTGTAAATATCATGCTGTTTGTTTTTACGAATAAATATATCCAGCTTCTGAATAGTGGTTACAATGATTTTGTATCCATGAGGATTTCCTTTCTCGTCCCTGTCTTCCAATTGCCTTTGAAGAACCCTTGTCGACGTATTACCGTTAGCTGCCCCCTTTTCAAAACGGTCATATTCCTTCATAGTCTGATAGTCAAGGTCTTTACGGTCAACAACGAACAGTACCTTATCTATGTAAGGCAACGCAGAAGCTAATTGGGCTGTCTTAAAGCTGGTCAATGTCTTACCTGAGCCTGTTGTATGCCAGATATATCCTCCAGCAGCAGTTGTACCCATCTTCTTGTAGTTTGTTGATACTACAATACGGGATAATATACGTTCTGCAGCAGCGATTTGATAAGGACGCATTACAAGGAGCAAATCTTCTGATGTAAAAACACAATATTTTGTTAAAATATTCAAGAGGGTATGTTTTGCAAAGAATGTCTTAGTAAAGTCCACAAGGTCAGGAATAATTTTGTTGTTTGCATCTGCCCAAAAGCTGGTAAATTCAAAGCTATTGCTTGTTCTTTTACTTCTTTTACGTTCACTACTGCTTTGTTCTCTGATATGAGCGATTCTTGTGGTGTTACTGTAATACTTTGTATGGGTACCGTTTGAGATTACAAAAACTTGCACATACTCAAATAATCCCGAAGCTGCCCAAAAGCTATCACGCTGGTATCTATTTATCTGGTTGAAGGCTTCTCGGATAGCAATCCCTCGCCGTTTTAATTCCACATGGACAAGGGGAAGTCCGTTTACAAGGATTGTTATATCATAACGGGTTTCGTGCTTACCCCCTGTTTCTTCGTATTGATTAATAACCTGCAAGCGGTTATTATGAATATTCTTCTTATCCAATAGGTACACATTCTTCGTTGTTCCATCATCACGTTTTAGAATCTGGATATAGTCATCCTGAATTTTTCTGGTCTTTTCAACAATTCCTTCGTTTGTATTGGCAATACATTCAGTGAAAAATCTGTCCCATTCACTATCGGTAAAGGTGAAGTCATTAAGCAGTTCAAGCTGCTTTCGGAGATTTTTTATCAATGCAGCTTCATTGTGCACTGAAATATATTCATATCCTTGGGAAGTCAGCTGCTTAATAAACTCCCTCTCAAGTTCTGCCTCGCTCTGGTACTTTTCAGAACGGACTTTATATTCAGCAACATATTCAGAAACAACCGTTGCTTCGTCAGTGCTGGCAACGATGTTATATGTACTCATGCCTTCACCTCCTTGAAGGTTAAAAGTTTATCCCTGTAGTACTCATATTGCTTTTGCCGTGCTTCAATTTCAGCAGGAATACCGCTGGTTAAGTCGTTACAAAGAGCGTCGAAGCGATCGAGGATAGCTACGATGTGCTCTTGTTCTTCTAATGATGGTAAAGGAATTAATATTTGCTCAAGTTTCTTAGGAGATATTTCTATTACTTTGGTACCTTGTGCTATTTTACGTTTCTGTTTAAAAAAGGAGTATGTCTGTAGATAATATGATATATATTTTGGATTTTGATTATGCTTTAAAATGGCCGTATGGCCTCCAGTAACAATTTCGTTTTCACCTAGCCATGCTACACATTTACACACATCCTCAACATTTTCACTTGTAACCGCAATAATTATGTCACCAGTGTTTACTTTTTTAAGTTTAGATGCCATCGTTGGAGATACAAATGATTTAGTTTCGTAAGCAAATGCACCATAGTAAGTGTAAATTTGCCCGTAATGAATGCACCCAACGCCATATTCAGTAAAGTCATTTTTCTGAAGACCACTTCCACGTTCAATTGTACCAATCTCCCCCATTTTCACTATTGGTACCTCATCTCCAAACGTCAACAGCAAATCCCTATAATACTCATACTGCTTTCTTCTTACTGTAAGCTCTGCTGTGAGCTCTGCTGTGAGCTCTGTTGTAAGCTCTGTAAAATTGTCCAGAATACGGACAATTTCCTGCTGCACAGGTAGCGGTGGAAGAGGGATTAGGATTTTATTTAATATCGTTTGTGTCAAACTAGGTACGCCTCCAGCTGTATTTAGCCTTTCAATGCGTTGGGATTGCAGGTAATAAAAAACAAATTTAGGTTCAATAATCTCAGTATTTATTTCAGTATAAAAGATTGTATCCACTGTCCAGAATGGCTCGTCAACAAAATACAACTTATCAATTGATCCTTTTCGTGGTATAAGCACTGAGGGATTGTCATAGGCATATTGGTTTATGTAAGCAATAATGCCACCAGAACCATAGACTGGAATACTGCCTTCTGCAATATGTTTATAGTCTTTTCCATTTCGAATCCTTAAGACCTCTCTTAATTCCTTATACTCCACCCCATCCGGACAAAGCTCTGCAATCAACTGTTTCAATCTACTCATTGCCGTCACCACCTTTAGCTATCAGCTTTTTTACCTCGCGGTCGAAATCAGAAATAATTTTTTGCTTCTTATTAAAGTGAATATATTCTTCTTCTGCCTTTGCATCAGCCTGTTTTTTTGAAATGCTTCCCTTATCCTTTAAAATCTTATATTTTCTGAAGGATAGAAACTCTTTTATGCTTTTTGCAAATTCTTCCATTGTGAAAGTGTTTTCCCGTTCAATCAAATCTTCTATATAATCAAAATAACCGGAAACCGTTCTCTCCAGTTGCTTTATTTGTCTTTCATCAAGATAGTTTTTTGCAACTGTAACATCGGATTTTAAAATTCGACCATCCGGAGCGTTTTTCCATGTTGTAAGACCCATATTTTCTTTATTACGGTCGACTTTTGAATAAATAATTTCTGGAGCAGTTTGACCTGTTATAGCATAATGAAACTTATTTTGTACCATGGCATAAAAATCATGTGTAATCTGTGCATCCTTGTCATAATCTATACTGCACTCAGCAAATATATCGGTGATTTGTTGCCAAATACGCCTTTCACTCGCCCTGATTGAGCGAACGCGTTCAAGGAGCTCACGAAAATAGTCTTTGCCAAAAGCAGTTTTACCCTGCTTCAATCTTTCATCATCCATAGCAAAGCCTTTTATCATATACTCTTTTAATACACCGGTTGCCCAAATTCTGAATTGTGTCGCTTTTCGTGAATTAACACGATAACCCACAGAAATGATGGCATCAAGATTATAGAACTTTGTTTTTCTTTTTACTTTTCTTGTGCCTTCCTGTTGAACTACCGAGAATTCCTCGGTAGTTAAACTTTCATTAAGCTCACCATCTGCGTATATATTTTTAAGGTGTAAAGATATATTGTCTGCAGTACAATCAAACAATTCAGCCATTGCTTTTTGGGTTAGCCAAATGGTTTCGTCTTTAATAAGTGCATTAACCGTTACATTTTCTTCGGGAGTGTTGTATAACAAAAACTGAAGTTCTTTGCTCATTTGCCCACCTCAATTTCCGCAATGATCTTATCAATTTCTTCCCTTAAAACCTGTTCTCTTGTAACAATTTTTTCTATCTCAGCATTGAGGGCAACAATATCAATCTTTTCTCTTGTATCCTCCTGTTCCACATAAGTTGAAACAGAAAGGTTGTAATCCTTCTCTGCAATTTCATTGTTTGGCACAAGCCTGGCAAAATGTTCTATGTCTTTTCTATCTTTAAATGCATTAAGGATAGTATCAATATTTTCTTGTGTAAGCTTGTTGTTATTCGTAACCTTGACAAATTCCTTTGAAGCATCGATAAATAAGGTGCTGTTTTCTGATTTTGATTTCTTCAGAACCATAATGCAGGTAGCAATGCTTGTACCATAAAAAAGATTATCCGGTAGCTGAATAATACAGTCAATATAGTTATTGTCAATCAAATACTGCCTGATTTTCTGTTCAGCTCCACCGCGGTACATCACACCGGGGAAACAAACAATAGCCGCTGTTCCATTTGTCGCAAGCCATGAAAGGCTATGCATAATAAAAGCAAGGTCTGCTTTGGATTTTGGAGCCAATACTCCCGCGGGAGAAAAACGGGGATCATTAATCAGAATCGGATCACTGTCGCCATTCCATTTAATGGAGTAAGGCGGATTTGATACAATGGCTTCAAAGGGCTCATCATCCCAATGCTGTGGATCTGTTAGCGTATCCCCAAGGGCAATATCAAATTTGTCATAATCAATATCGTGCAGGAACATATTGATTCGGCACAGGTTGTAAGTTGTGATGTTGATTTCTTGACCGAAAAAACCCTGACGTACATTCTCTTTTCCTATAATTTTTGCACACTTCAGAAGTAACGACCCAGAACCGCAAGCTGGGTCATAAACCTTGTTAACTTCCGTTTTTCCTACTAATGTCAAGTGGGTAAGGAGCTCAGAAACCTCCTGTGGCGTATAATATTCACCACCGCTCTTTCCGGCATTGGAGGCATACATACCCATTAGGAATTCATAGGCATCGCCAAAAGCATCTATAGTATTATCTTTATAATCGCCCAGTTTCATTTCTCCAACAGAATTCAATAGCTTAACCAGCTTTTCATTGCGTTTAGCTACAGTGTTGCCCAGCTTATTACTGTTAACATCAATATCATCAAACAAGCCTTTGAAATTATCTTCGCTTTCTGTTCCTTGTGCAGATGATTCTATATTATCAAAGATTTGTTCCAGTGTTTCATTTAAGTTTTCGTCGTCCTTTGCACAAGAACGGACATTTTCAAAAAGCTCACTAGGTAAGATAAAGAAGCCCTTTGTCTTAACTAAATCCTCTCGTGCCTGTTCTGCTTCTTCGTCGGATAATTTTGCATAATCAAACTCCGTATTGCCAGCTTCCCATTCTCCGGCGTTAATATAGGCAGTAATATTTTCAGATATGTAGCGGTAAAACAGCATTCCAAGAACATATTGCTTAAAATCCCATCCATCCACACTGCCTCTCAGATCATTTGCCATATTCCATATCGTGCGGTGTAATTCCGCCCGTTCCTGTTCTTTTCTGTTGTTACTCATACCTCTACTCCCTTTCATTAACCATATTCGGTACTAATTCCATGATATCTTTAAAATCAACACCAAGTGCCGTACAAACCTTTACAAGAACATCCATACTGACATATTCGTTTTTAGAAAGCTTTGAAATTGACGATGGACTTATTCCCGCAGCAGCTTGTAAATCTTTCTTCTTCATATCGCGGTCAATCAACAATTTCCAAAGCTTTTTATAGCTAACGGTCATCTTGGTCACCTCTCCATATATGTTTTTTCCATTATAGCACATTTTCTTCAAGAACAACATGATAATTCTGCGTTTGTGAAGGAATTTTACAATATTAGCAAAAATATAATAAGAACCCAGCGGATTCAAATTTTCTATAACTGCATTGGCACTATCGACTTACCAACCTAAACGAAAAAACGGCATAGCCACAAATCAACGACTATGCCGAATTTTTCAGGAATTAATAATCCCTATCTGACCGCTCCAAAGGTGGTCTATTTTTATTGTTAATATTTAAAATTAAGCTTTTGTTACTTCACCATAAGCCCATTCAAGCCATTGAAGCATGCATGCTATATCTTCCTTATTTACTGTAGCACCACACCAGAAACGCAATCCTGCAGGTGCATCCTTATAGGATTTGCAATCGTAAGCCGCACCTTCTTTATCCAATAATTTAACAAGAGCGTTTAACTGATCCTGATCAAGCTTTATTTTTAAGCAAACCGATGTATTAGAGCGAATATCCTTACTTACCGGAAGGAAATCAATCCAATCATGGGTTTCAACAAACTTCTCTATTTCATTTAAGTTTTCGCTGCTTTTTTTGATCAAACCTTTGAGTCCGCCTATTGACTCTGCCCATTCCAATGCCTTTATATAGTCTTCAACGCACAGCATGGATGGAGTGTTGATTGGAGAGCCCTCAAATATGTCCATCATGAGCTTATCTTTCTTCCTTAATTGTAGAACCTTAGGCATTGGCCACGGTGGAATATAAGATTCAATCCTTTCCACAGCACGAGGAGACATAATCAACATACCATGAGCCCCTTCTCCGCCTAAAACCTTCTGCCATGAGAAAGTTAATACATCCACTTTACTCCAAGGAATTTCCATAGCAAAAACAGCTGAAGTCGCATCAACGATAGTCAAGCCTTTTCTATCATCCGGAATCCAATCACCATTAGGTATTTTCACCCCGCTAGTTGTTCCATTCCATGTCATTACTACGTCATGATCAAAGTTTACTTTTGAAAGATCAGGCAAGTATCCGTAATCTGCGGAAATCAATTGTACATCCTCAAGTTTAAGTTGGTTTTTAACATCATTTGCCCATGTCTTGCCAAAGGATTCAAAATTAACCACATCGACTCCTCTTGGACCTAAAAGATTCCACATTGCCATCTCTATAGCACCGGTATCTGAGCCTGGAACCATACCAACAATATAATCATCCGGTATTTGAAGTATTTCCTTTGTCTTTTTAAGGGAATATTTCAACCTCTCTTTGGCAATTGCACACCTGTGAGATCTGCCTAAAAGTGCACCATTTAAAATATCAAGTGAAAATCCCGGATACTTGGAGCAAGGACCGGAAGAAAAGTTGGGATTTTGGGGTTTAACAGCAGGTTTCATATTAAAATCATCCTCTCGTTATTTATGTTGAAAATCAATATTTAGCCACACAAAACATAAAAGCTGCAAGCTGTATGCAACCGTCTCTTAACAGTATATTTAAGTTTTTTAATTAAATCAAGCACTTTTAATCATTATAATAATCCCTCACAATTTCCTATCACAAATTGTGCACCTCATCAGTCATTCCTTAATGCGTAGAAGCCTGCCTGCATATAAGAAACCCATAGTATCTCAACAGTTGAAAATCCCGTATCTCTCAATAAGCCAAGGTGTTCCTCTATAGTGACTGGGTAATACTCCTTCCCAAACCTTTGAACATGTTTTTTCGCTTCATCCAATTCTTTACCGCAAGACATCTGAAACCTCTTCCATCTGTCCAAACCAACCTTGATACCTGAAGCAGTAAATGGGCTAATATTCTCAAATGTTATAAATACTCCTCCAGTCTTTAACATCCTGAAGCAATTCTCTACCGATGCTTTCCTGCCATCCTTATCAAGATAATGATGAGCCTGAATAGCAGTAATTACATCGAATTCTTGTTCAGTCAGTTTCAAATCCCGGGATGTTGCAGAATCCAAAATATAAACCCTATTATTTTCTTTTTGCATCAGCTTTTGTCTTGCAATATCGAGCATCTCCTTAGATGGATCTGCAAGGAAAAACCTGGTATTTTGAAAGCTGTTTAACGCCAAATCAACAAGTGTTCCTGTACCACAGCCTGTATCAAGCCATTTTTCAGGAAAAGAATTTATAGATTTAACAAGATCTATAGTCTCAGAATGAAAGTACTTATAATTTGGAATTGTAGCTCTAATCTTTCCGTCATATTCTCCTGCTTTATGTGCAGTCGTATTGTCATTCAAAATATATGCCTCCTTACAAACCTTAAAAATATATATCTGAAAACTCTACATTTATAGCCTCAACCTTACTATCAGAAAGTCTGCTGGATGTAGCAGCAGCCTCATCCAAAGTATTATTACAGGACCCTTCCTTTACTAAGGCTGGAAGGACTATTATGAATTCACTTCCCTTTCCATACTCACTTTCAACTTTTATTGTTCCACCATGAAGTTCAACTAATGATTTAACAAGGGATAAACCTATTCCACTTCCCTCATGGCTTCTTGTAAGGGATTTGTCAACTTGACGGAATCTTTGAAAAATCAGGTCCTGCTTGTCCTTTTGAATTCCTATACCATTGTCCTTAATAGATATGATTATTTTATCCTTATCATCATAAATATTCACATCAATTTTACCATCATTTTTTGTAAATTTAACGGCATTTGAGAGTAAATTAAGCATTATTCTTTCAATTATATCGGGATCACATTCCATAAACTTTTCTTCTACATTGGTATCAAACTCCAGTTGCAACCCTTTACTTCTAATAAAATCTGCAACCGAAAGGGTAATTTCTTCCACAATATTTACTATATTATATTCTTTCTTATTCAAATTATAAAATCCTGCATCTATACGTGACATATCTATCAAATTGTTTATAAGGCGAATAAGCCTACTGCAATTTTGCTTCATAGAATTTAGAAGTTTTTTCATCCTAATGTCATCATCCTTATTTTTTCTAATGTAAATATCAAACAATTGAATGGAGTTTAATATAATATTTAGAGGTGTCCTAAACTCATGGGATATGTTTGCAAAAAACTCAGCTCTTAATTTATCATACTCAATAGTTTCATAAGCTTTTTTAACCTGGGTGATATCCTGGATTTGTCTAACATAATAGATAGGATTACCCTCATTGTCACGAACTAACGAACAGCTCAGAAATATCCAAATAGGATAGCCATTTTTATGAATATATCGTCTCTCCACATGATAATACTGTATATCACCTTTCAAAAGCTGATTAGTGAGATTAACATCAGATTCCAGGTCATCGATATGCAAAATATCCTTATATGTCATATTATGAAGCTCTTCATGAGAATACCCTGTTATATCACATACAAAGCGATTAACTTTCAGCCACTTACCATCAAGACCAACAATCGCCATTCCAACTGCTGCGTATTCAAAGGCATTCTCAAACCGCTCTTCACTTATATTTAACTGTTCTACCTTTGTTCTATAAGGATAAGTTACAGCACTTATGAATATACCTTTAAAAAGAAGACAATATGATATAATTTTGAGGATATGCCCCCAAACATTGCAAAATGAAAAAATGTTTTCATAAATTGAGAATAATATTTCTACAGGTATGGCAAAAATTATTGCTGATAAAATATATTTATATGTCAATACCTCTCTTTTATTTACTTCTTTTATTAGCGGAGGAAGACAACAAACAAATAATATGAGTATTATGCATTCAATAATAGCTCTATAAACGGTAGGTCCATCATCTGACAACATCATTGGAAATAACTCCGGAAACCCTAGAAACATAAATGATATAAAAAAAGTACCGACCAATGAAATGATCAACATGACCCATTTATTAACATTGAATCTAAAAAACCCATATATCAATGCTAATATAAAAGTGGCTTCAATAAACCTGGCTATTATACCAAACTTTGTAAATAAATCCTCATGACCAGCTGGTGCAAATCCAAGAGAAGGAAAATATAAAGTATGAAGAGCAATAAAAATAGCCACACTAAGAAATGCAAAACCAACAGGCCTAATATTTAGTGAGTTGTTATCATATGTATACCATAAAATTATAAATATTGAAAAAGAAATGAACACGCATAAAAGCTCAAATATTGTATGAGATAAGCTAATGTTATCCTTCCAAATATCCAGTGTTAAAAAATTAGCAGCTAACCATGCTGCAATTAGTATCGATATATTTTTGGCCATGAACACAAATGTATTCCACTTATCATTATTATAATTAAAATAATTTTTTTGTTTCACTTTAGACCTCTTCAATATTTATCATGTTTTTACCACTAAAATTATACATCATTTTTTCATTATATTACACTATTTGCTTTTAATTTATATATAAAAATTTATGTACCTTTATACTTTTAAACTTTAAGCTGTTTTGACAATAATGTTTTATTGTGGTATTGTAATTAATATTAAAAGTGTAATAAGCTAGGTATTTGGCAGAACCAATAACTTTAGTGAATTTAAGCACTTTTAATGGAGTATTTTAAGTAATTTTGCAATTTAATAATGTTATCAAAGGTTCTTGAATATGTTTTATTCCATATTTAAGACATAAGAGGGAAACAGGTGTAAATCCTGTACGGTCCCGCCGCTGTAACTGGTGAGGTTTCACATAAAAGCCACTGGATGAAGTCCGGGAAGGTGTGAATCCTATGAACCTAAGTCAGAAGACCTGCCTTTGAATTAACACCGCAGACTCTACGAGTGATAGGGGGGTGTAGGATGCTTATTTACTATTACGGCAATTACCTTTCAGTCTCTTAACCCTTAGGTTGAGAGACTTTATTTGTTTTTGCATTAAAAAATAATTTTACCCTTTGGAGTGTTGATTATGTTTAGAAAAAGATCAATAATATGGATTCTCATTATAATATTTACATTATCAATTACAAGCTGCAGTCAAATGCAATCTTCACAAATCAGCGAAAAACCCATAAGCACTTTGACAAATGGCAATGTTTACCCATTAGCAATTGAAGACTCCTATGGCAGGGACATAATTATAGAAAGTGAGCCCCAAAAAATAATATCCATCGCACCCAACATTACTGAAATAATATATGCTATTGGCAAGTCATCAAAGCTCATAGGCAGATCTGAATACTGTGACTACCCCGAAGACGTTAAAGAAATTACATCCGTAGGCGTCCTGGATGATCCCAGTATTGAAAAAATTGTTGAATTAAAGCCTGACCTGGTGATGGTATCAACCCATTTTAAAAGAGAAATAGTTCAAAAGCTTGAAAGTATAGGAATAAAAATAGCTGCCTTCTATGGAGACGAAAACTTCGAAGGTGTATACTACACAATTGAAAAAGTAGGTATGGTATTAAATGCAAAGGATAATGCCAGTAAGCTTATAACAGATATTAAGGCCAAGGTACAAAACGTATCCGATAAAGTTAAGGACAAGCCCTCACCAAGTGTATATTATGTAGTGTCTTATGGAAAAATGGGTGATTTTACAGCAGGAAAAGACACATTCATAGGTCAAATGATTCAAATGGCAGGTGGAAAAAATTCCGCTGATGATGCTGAAGGATGGTCATACAGCCTAGAAAAGCTGGTGGAAAAAAACCCGGAAATACTTATCTGCTCTAAATATTTCAATTCAAAGCAAGGCATAGAAAGCACCAACGGCTACAAGGATTTAGCAGCAGTAAAAAACGGAAAGCTTTATGAAATTGACAATAACATGCTTGACAGGCAAGGTCCCAGACTGGCAGACGGACTTACAGAGCTTGCCAAAATAATACATCCCGAAGCCTTTAACCGTTAAAAATGTTAATAATACAGACATTTAGAAATGAGGTTATAAAATGATATATGTCGAAAAAAGGCCCTTAATAAAATTAATATTATGTATACTCATACTGGTCTTACTGGCTGCAGTTGTTCTTTCTGCTACATTTGGTGCTGCACATATATCATTTCTAGATGCTATTAGAATTATGGTTTCTAAAATTCCTCTTATAGGAAGGTTTATACCAACAGATGGTTTGGATTCCTCTCATGTTATGATTGTGCTTAACTTAAGGCTTCCTAGAATAATCCTGTCGGCCCTTGTTGGTGCTGCTCTCGCTGTTGTAGGTGCTGCACTTCAGGGTATGTTTAAAAACCCCATGGCAGACCCTTATGTTATGGGAATATCCTCCGGTGCCTCTCTCGGGGCAGCAATTGCAATAGTAGCAGGGCTGGAATATACATTTTCGGGTATAGGATTTATAACAATATTTGCTTTTATCGGCTCCATTCTGACAATTGCTCTAATATACAACATTGCAAGAGTGGGAAGCAAAATACCCCCCACAACTCTTTTGCTGGCGGGAATAGCAATAAACTGTATGCTGCTGTCATTGGTCTCAGTAATTATGGTATTTAATCGTAATCAAGTGGAAAAAATAGTGTTCTGGACTATGGGAAGTGTTTCTGCTGCAAGCTGGAATCAGATAGCTTTTTTATTCCCTCTGGTATTTACAGGCATTGTGGTCATACTGCTTTTTTCAAGGGATCTCAACCTTATGTCAGCTGGTGATGAAACTGCAAAAAGTCTGGGAACCGAAGTGGAAAAAGTAAAGAAGATTCTTATAGCAATATGTTCGTTGCTGGTAGCTGCGTCTGTTTCAGTAAGCGGTGCCATTGGTTTTGTAGGCCTTATTATACCTCATGCCGTTAGGTTGCTGTCAGGCTCTGATCATAGGTCACTTCTTCCTTTTTCAGCAGTAGGTGGTGCAATATTTATGGTGGTCTGCGATACCATATCAAGAAGTGCTGCTGCACCTGCAGAAATTCCTGTAGGGGCCGTTACATCCATATTGGGATCGCCATATTTTATATATTTATTGTATACGAATAAAAAGAAGGTGTTAAATTGATGAACAGAAAAGAAATAATTACCATAAATAAATTGAGCTCGGCTTATGGCAAGCATAAGATATTGGACGATATCAACCTTACAATATATGAAGGTGGAATATATGGTATTATCGGTCCTAATGGTTCGGGAAAAACAACCCTTTTGAAAAATATTGCCCGCTGTCTGGTACCAAAAAAAAATTCCATTCACCTTGCCGATAAAGACATAACCCAGTTTTCCAACAGATCTTTGGCAAAGGAAATATCTTATGTTCCACAAAACACAGATTTGGAGTTTGAGTTTTCGGTAATGGATATGGTTTTAATGGGAAGGAGCCCCTATATAAAAAGGCTTCAGTCTGAAAGCTCATATGACATTGAGGTAGCGGAACGTGCTATGAAGGCCACCAACACTTGGCATTTAAGGGATAAAAATATAAACATGGTAAGCGGAGGCGAAAGACAGAGGGCGATTATTGCTCGTGCATTAGCACAAGAAACCAATATAATGCTCCTGGACGAGCCTGTTTCCCAACTGGACTTACACCATCAGCTTGAGATTATGGATATTTTAAAAAGACTTGCTATAGAGGATAAAGTTACTGTTATAATGAGCATTCATGATTTAAATATTGCAGCTCAGTTTTGCGACAGGCTTGTTCTTATGAATAATGGAAAAATATTCAAGGATGGCATAGCAAATGACATTATAAAGGAAGATATAATCTATTCGGTATATGGCGTTAGAGCCATAGTCATGAAAAACCCTGTAACCGGCACCCCTCATTTAATACCATACGGCAACCAGAGTGATGTGCACCGAAAATCTTCAGGAGACTAACAAATTATTATAGAAATGCTTCCCAATACAGTGTTATTCATGCTGATCCAATGTCTTAAATACATAGCCCTTATTCTTTAAAAGCGTTATAACCTCAGGAAGAGATTCAACCGTTGTCTCTTTTCCCCCACTGTCATGCATAAGCACAATTATATTTTCCTTGCCTTCAATTGACTTAACCACGTTTTCAATTAATTTTTCAGCAGGCACTTTTATACCTTCTGCATCACCGTTTAAAGCATTCCAATCATAGCTTGTATATCCTCTCTTTTTTATCTCTTCCTTAAACGGAACTAATTTTTTACCAAATGAGCCACCCGGAAACCTTATAATTTTATTGGAATTCCATTGAGCACCTAATATAGAAACAATAGCCTCTTCACATTTTTGCAAATCACTTATAAAAGACTCTTTACTTGAATATATTTTGTCATAGTCATGGGAATATGTATGGTTACAAATCAAGTGGCCCATGGCCTGTATATCCTTTAGAATTCCGGGGTTCAAATGACACATCTCACCTAATACAAAGAATGTAGCCTTTATGTCAAACTCTTTTAATATCCTTAAAACTTCAGGTGTTATTTTAGCCGTCGGACCATCATCAAATGTAAGATAGGCAATCTTTTCATCCTTCTTTAAAACATTCTTATCCTCTGACAAATTTTCTTCCTCAAGTTCTGTTGGCTTTACATCTTCAACTATGTTTTCCTTTAAAGAATTATAGCATTCTTGAATTAAACTAAGCTTTACATTGCCCGAATGATATAGCTTCGCGAATCCGCCATTAGCTGTAGTTCTCTCGTTCAATTCATTAATATTAAAAACACTAATATCGAACAGCCTTAATAAAATAAACAATAAATTAGCAATTAAACTGGAAAACATAATAATTGTTTTAAATCCAATTTTGGGCCTCCTTCTATACCCCTCCAGATTGCAATAATATCTCCGGTTTAAACGCCCTCTAAATACTTCTGCAGTAAATCTATAAATCATTTTTCTCCCCCATACCATAAATACAGAAGCTTCAACTGCATTCCCTAATATTCTTTTTGCCTACGTATATAAATTTCCTATGGTTTTACAATATAACTTTATGAATAAAAACAAATTAATAATTGGTTAAAAATAGTTACAGAAGCGTTACATCTTAACTATAACATGAAAACCAATAATTTTTTATCGTTTTTCAATAAATTTTTATTGATTTTCATCTCGACCTGTCTTATAATAAAATTGTAAGGATAATTCAAGAATTAAGCATTATATGTTGCAGGAGGTATTTTAATGGCAATTTTAGACAAGATGGGCCTTTCGGGTATCGTTAAGCTGTTTCTCGATGTGGTATTTTTAGGCGGCATTATAATAATTTTAAGCCTTCCCATCTCACTCAAATGGGCTTTTAAAACCTATATTTTTCATGGTGAAAATTTCACCTTTGCTCTAGTTCTACTTTATATAACAGGAATAATGTGCCTCATAATATTGTACGAGATGAAGCGAATTTTTAAAGCACTGAATCAAAGAAATCCATTTATAATGGATAATGTAAAAAGCCTTAAAGTTATATCAATAATGTGCTATGCCATTTCAGCATGCTATGTAGTAAAGACCATATTTTACATCTCCTTCCTTACAATAATAATTGCAATGGTATTTATAATAGCGGGACTGTTTTGCACTATTCTCTCAGAGGTATTCAGGCAGGCTGTCATTGTAAAAGAGGAAAATGATCTCACTATATGAAAAGCATAAATAGTAATGGAGGCAAATGATGGCTATTATAGTAAACTTAGATGTAATGATGGCTAAACGTAAAATGGGTTTAACCGAGCTTGCATCAAAAATTGATTTGACACTTGCAAACCTATCTATATTAAAAAATAATAAAGCAAAAGCTATACGATTCTCTACCCTTGAAGCAATATGCAAAGCTTTGGATTGCCAACCTGCAGATATTCTAGAGTACATTCCCGATGAAAATGAATAAAAAGAAAAATTAATTCTCTAAGGATGTGATTTTATGGAAGAGATTTTCAGCTGGGAAGAAAAACCCAGTGCCATCAAGGAACAGATACCTACAAGCAAGGAAAAGGTACCTATAAACAAAGAAACCATTCTTCTTCTGCTTTGCTGTATTGTTTTGGGTATAACTGGAGACACACTATTACTTAGAAAGCCTTTTGGCATATCCTATCCAATTTTTGTACTGATTTTTTACACATTGTTTATATGGAGGTCAAAAGGTATGCTAAAGTTTAAGCTTGACTTCGGTTGGCTTTTAAGCATTCCCGTTATTGGACTTTCAGCAACCTATTCCTTATACTCCAATGATATTTTGAGAGCTTTGAATTTTATTGCAATACCCGTTTTGATTATTGCTCAAACCATGCTTATAACAGGTTGCAATAAAAACAAATGGTCTTCGTTTAGCTTCATATTGGATGTTCTGGAGGGTATGTTTGTCAACGTATTCAGGCATATGAGAAAACCGTTTAACATCATATCAAAGCTTCCAATTTTTGGAGCACAAAAAAATAAAAACATCATTAAAGTGCTGGCAGGGTTAGCGATTTCATTTCCCTTAATATTTATTGTCATCTCTTTACTGTCATCTGCCGACATAGTATTTGAACATTATATCGACAAATTGCCCAACCTGTTTACAGGTATTAGAATAGACGAGGTTATATCCCGAGTCATAACCATAACACTGCTTTCATTAGCATCCTTCAGCTATATTTGGAGCCTTAACAACAAAAGCAACGGCCATGAAAACTGCAATAAAGACAAGAATCGGTTGAAAGCCTTGGACCCTGTTATAGTAGCTACTGTATTGGTTTGCGTAAACCTAATTTATGCTGTATTTGTCATGATACAATTCACATATTTATTAGGCGGCACAAAGCCCTTAGATTATTCCTTCTCAGAATATGCAAGAAGAGGTTTTTTTGAACTGGTTGCTGTTTCACTCATTAACTTCAGTATTTTATTGCTAAACGTAAATTTCACCAGAGACACTAACAGAAGATTTCATTTTGTGCTCAAGGTTTTAAATACATTCCTGATTACATGCACCCTCATTATTCTCTACTCGGCACATTATAGGATGTGGCTTTATGAAGATGCATACGGATACACATATCTAAGGGTATTCACCCATAGCTTTATGGTATTTATATTTATTCTTCTTATAGTGTCAGCAATTAAAGTATGGAATGACAAGCTGCCTCTCTTCAAATATTATGTTATCATCGGTATTGTAAGCTATATGATAATAAATTTTATTAATGTAGATAATATAATAGCATCAAAAAACATTGACAGATTTAAGGACGGCAAACCTTTGGATGTAGCTTATTTTAACTATCTATCCGCTGATACTGTAAGTTATCTGGAAGAATATATAGACGATGATAAATATGGTACAGAAATCCGCAAGGTCTTTGGGAACAAGAAAAATGCATTAGAAAGGAAAAACGGATGGCTAAGTTTTAACATATCGGAATACAAAGCTGCTAAAATATTGTCAAAACACAAATTAGATATAAACCAAAGATAATTAATTTTTCGGATATAAAAAACAAAAACTATTTAATAAAAAGTAATTAATCTACTTTTTATATAAATAGTTTTTTAAATTGGTAAAGTTATTACTTAAACAGGCCTAAAGCAAAACGGTATTAATAACGAAGTTTGTATTGATTCAAAATTGAACCAAATGCTCCAATTGCTAAAACAGCAAGTATAATCCCAAGCACAGCTAACGCCATACCAATAATAACCATTATACCGTTTATTTTAAAATAGCTTTTAAAATACCTAAGTGAGTTGGATAAACTATAATAATCACCTGAATCTATAAATCTTCTTATACTACTAGCCGCATTTAAAAGCTTCACCCCCATTAATATAAATACAACCGCCATTCCAGGATAAACAATAAAAACCGGATTGAAAAAAATAGCAAAAATCCCCAAACACATTATTGCAGCACCAATTATTTGAACTATTGCAATAAATTTCGCCCAACCAGCAAGACTTCTTAACTCTGACTGGCTGATGCTTAAACCAGTACTATTCTGATCGAACGTGTTGTATTGTTTGTACTGATTTTGTTGATACATGTTTAAATCTTCCATCTATATCCCCCCAACATTTTTTTTATATATCAATTATACTATAGATAGCATTAAATGTCGATTAATATCTAATTTTGCAAAAAATGAAACCAGTAAGGCTTCAAATTCACATAATTTTGCAATCTTTCATTCATGCCTTAACTATTTCTTAACCATTCGGTAATTATTTTTTAGCCACAATATATTAAAATAAAAGAAGAGAATTGCAAACACAATTGAAGAACTCTTATCTTTGATCCTATTTAAATACGATTAATCTTTTACATTTATCTATCGCAAAATTCCGGTAAAGCGTTCGTTATTTTGCTCTGCTAAATGTATGATTAATAACGTATTTAATGTAGAAATGTAAGACTAATATTTTTTATCATGCGAGGAGAAAATAATGAAAAAAATAATTATTCCAATTTTGATTTTAATACTCTCATTATCGTCATTATCTTTATATTCATTAAAGGAAGACAATTCTATGCTTCTACCGGCAGTTATTGAACAAAACGGGAGCAATAAATGGGGTTTTATAAACCTTTCCGGTAAATTTGTGATCTCCCCCAAATATGATACCGTAAACAATTTTTCAAAAAGAGGCTTAGCTATTGTTTATATAAATAACAGTTACAACAACGATGTCAGTTCATACTTCATAAACAAAGAAGGAGAAATTGTTTTGGGGCCTTTTAGTTTTTATGTACCAGATTTCTATAACGGTTATACGGTGTTGTACGAAAACGAAAAAGGCAGCAAATTGCTTGATGAAGGAGGAAAAGTTGTTCTTACCAGCAAGTATAAGCTTGAAACTGTTTCAGAAGGAATTGTTTTATTTTCAGAAACCAAAAAGGATACTACCTTATATGGTTACATGGATATGAAAGGAAATATTATTATAGCACCAAAGTATACTTTTGCTCGGGACTTTAAAAACGGTTATGCATATGTGACACTAGCAACAGGTAAAACCGCCTATATTGATACAAAGGGTAATGTTGTAAATAAAAGTGATGTAATGTCTAAGGGTAAAGACGTTTTATGGCCTGTTCCCTTTATGGATGAAAAGACCAATAAATACGGTTATAAGTACTATGACGGTAAGATAGCCATTAAACCAATATACACTGAAGCAGAAGAATTTATAAACGGCATAGCAAAGGTAAGAGTTCAAACTGGTAAGGAAGAATATGAAACAAATCCTGCTCTTATAGATGTTAACGGTAAACACATTATAAAACCTAAATATTCAGGCATTCATTATATAGGCCAAGGACTTTATGGCGTTACCAATAAAGGCTTTGAATACGCAGGGTGTTCCAATTATCCAAATGCAATATTTAGCAGTGATGGAAAACAATTAACAGACTTTTTATACTACAACCTTCAGGAATTTAACGGAAATTACGCTTCTGCATGCAGCTCAACCCAGACATTTTTCATTGATAAAAAGGGAAATAAGGCCGTTAATCTTCCTACTATAGAAGGCATCGGTACAGTAGAGTTTATTGGAGATATTATAAAGGCCAATTGCGATTATTGTCTGGCATATTACAGGAAAGACGGCTCTCTAATCTGGAAGCAGAGCAAAGATTATACTTTTGATTCAGGCCTTACAGTAAAAAGGAATAAATACAGGCCTAACTATTACACATACATGGAATGGCCTGAAATTTCAGGTTTAGCCGATTCTGCCTTACAAGAAAAGATAAATAAAAAGTTAATCGATACATTCCTTAAAGATAAAGAAAAAATTGCCCAGGATAACATAAAAAACGAAAGAACTCAGGATGAAGACTTCAAAGTTCATAAAAACAAAGATCTTCTTATCATTCAAGCCAACGGTTATATATATCCTATTGGTGCCGCTCATGGAATGCCTTACACCAAGGACTATCCATTAAATCTAAAAACAGGTGAGATATATAAGCTTAAGGATCTTTTTAAAACAAACGCAAAATATAAGGAAAGACTAACAACCATAATAAGAAATCAAATTGCACTCAACAAAAAAATTACTGATTTTGAATATTTACAGCATGTTGACTCAACTCCAACAGTTGAGGACACAATTGGGTTTACAGTACAAAAGGATGCATTGGTGCTGACTTTTGCCCCGTACGAAGTAGCTCCTTATGCTGCTGGATTCGTGCCCTTTGAAATACCCTACGGACAAATTATTGATATCATTGATACAAAAGGCGCATTCTGGAATTCATTCGATAAAGAAATTAAGAACAGTAAAATTCATTACTTGAGTAATATAGCTGTCGATTTTTCCGCAAATATTGAAAATCAAATTAAGGCTTATGAAAATAAAATAATTGAGGCAATAAATACTAATGACTTCAAAAAGGTAGAACCTGTCCTTTATAAGGATAGCAGTTTATATAACGAACAAAAAGCTTTAGTAAAGAACCTAAGCAAAAATGGCATTAAGGAAAAACTTGTAAACTTCGAAATCTATGCAATGGGATATTTGAATAATACAGATGAGGTAAAGGTATATGTGCTTGAAGACATAAGCATAAAGTACCCTTCAAAGAAAAATTACGAGACCAACAAATATAGCTGGTGCTATACTTTAAAGTATGACACAAGTACTAAGAGCTATAAGCTCTGTAAAATCAGCAAATGGTAGTTAAGAAAAAATTGGGGTGAGATGTTTTTGCATCATCCCCCCAATTATTATACACAACAACCTAAAGTTTAATCAATCGTTGGTACTCCGCTTCAAGTGCCTCCCTATCCGCTCCGGGCATTGAAAGCTTGGAGATAATCTCTGCAATCCTCAATTCCAGCACAATCCGGTCTATATCCTTTTTCTTATTTGAACGTACCTCGCAGTCCTTATTCATATATTCTTCAAGCTTACCATTAATCTCTTTTACCGTACCTTTTTCAAAGGCCAAAATTTTGGTTGCCACCTTATTTACAAAGGCAATATCATGGGATACAAAAACAACGGTACCCTCATAATCACACAGCACATTTTCCAATGCCTCAATGGACTCCATGTCAAGAAAGTTTGTAGGCTCATCCAGCAGCAGTACATTGGCACTTGATACCAACAGCTTTGCAAAAGAAACTTTAACCCTTTCACCCCCGCTCAATACTCCCACATTCTTAAAAACATCATCTCCTCTAATAAGAAGTCTCGCCAATACTGTCCTTACAGCAGACTGGTTCTGCACGCTTGTGTCCATTACATTTTCCAAAACCGTTTTATTGTTATCAAGGTTTTCAAAGCCCTGCCTAAAGTAACCCAACCTGGCTTTGGGAACTATATATATGTTTTTATGGCTTTTTTCATAAATGAGATTTAGCATTGTAGTTTTTCCTGTTCCGTTATCTCCCCAAAGAGCAATTTTAGAGCCGTTATATATATTAAATTTTACATTGTCGAAGAGCTTTCCGGTGCCGAAGCTGCAAGCCAAATTATCCGCCGATATGATTATTCTGTTTTCAGGCGGGTTTGTCAAAGAAAAATCCAGTTTAATTGTTGGCAATTCATTTGGTTTTTCTTTGACCTCAAGCCTTTCAAGTCTGCTCTTCATACTGTTTACAGCATTATTGAGCTTCTGCTGCTTCTCAGAAGTTTTTCTTTTATGAAGCCTGGCCTCAGAATTTCCCATCCTTTTTGGAGCTTTTCTCATGGATTGTGATCTTGATTGCCTGTCAATTATTGCTTCGGTAAGCTTTGACTTTTCCATAATGTATTTTTCATATTCCTGTTCCTTATGCCTTAAATCCGTCTCAAGCTGCTCTTTATAACTGGAATAATTGCCGCTGTATACATTTATTTTACCGTCTTTTACCTCAATAATTTTATTGCAGACGCTATCTAAGAGATCTCTGTCATGACTTATAAGCAATAATGACTCCGCTTGAGAAAGCTTCTCCCTCAAAAGTTCTATTCCCTTAAAATCAAGGTTTGCTGTCGGTTCATCTGCAAAAAGAATCACACTGTCTTTGCTTATGGCATTTGCAATTTTTATTCTGGTTCTTTCCCCTCCGCTAAGTCCATTGTGTTGAGATATATTATTCAAATTGAATTCCTTCAGTGCTTTTAGATCTGTTTCCATTTTTTCATCAGAAAACTGCCTTATATAAGCGGCCTCGGCGTATTGACTTACAAAACCCTCATCCGGCTGGATACTCTTTGAAAGTATGTTTAAAAGTGTTGTTTTACCTGAGCCGTTTTGTCCCACAATCCCAATCTTATCACCCTTATATATTTTTAGATTGTCAAAACCTACTATAAGCCTGTCTCTATAATATTTTTTTATATTTCCCGCTTCCAAAATAAGCATAAAAAAACTCTCCTTTCACATCATGATTTAATGTGCCGGAAAGCTTGATCTGTAAATGTATAAATTTGCCCTTTAACATTCGAATACATAAACTATTAAAACGTTAAGCATTTATAAGCTGTGCTCTAAGAATATACATTTTATAAAGACAACTTTATTAAACAACTTACAAAGGCTATATATTAAAAGCGTCAACCACTTTAATATGGCGGCAAATACTGCTTATATTTATTTACAGCTAACCCAGCACCAGCAAAACCATAAATGATTTTGTAATATTGAAACATCAATATCAAATTTTTTGCCGAATTAGCCAATCCTCATCAGTATATACCTTACCCTTTCTTAGTGATAAACTATTTTTATTTCAATTAAGATTTAACCCATATAACTATTTTACTTCTCCAAAAAATATTAGTCAATAAATAATTAAGCATTACTATATTAAATACGTTATTAATCTTACATTTAGCAGAGCAAAATAACGAACGCTTTACCGGAATTTTGCTCTGCTAAATGTAAAAGATTAATCGCATTTAATATAATCATTTTATTTTATTATATCGTAGCGACAAGAACACATGCCTGAACTGCTTTTAACCCAAGGTCTTCAATCTGCTTCATAATCTCATCATCATATGTTCCCGGCTGAAGCCATACATAATTTACATCCAAACTCGCAGCTTCCTCCAGAAAAGCCTTTCCTCTTTTAGGGGAAACAACCATATTGATGACCTCAGGAACCTTAGGCAGAGATGATAAATCCTTATAGCATTTATCTCCCTCCACTTCATCATATACAGGGTTTACCGCATACACTTCATATCCCTTACTTTTTAGCCTGCGGTAAATCATATTTCCATATTTATCTTGTCTCTGATTAGCACCAATAACAGCCCATACCTTCTTCTCAAGCATTGTTTCTTCCAAAATAATATCACTCCCCGCTCAATACCATATCTAAATCCTACTTTAATTTACCCTATAATTTGATATTTAATCGCTTTTCCTATAGGTATCAATAATAGTATTAATAATAAGTATTAATAATAAATGCCTCAAATAATAAAGAATTTAGTCATGAAGTTATTAACCGAATGGGTAATCATACATGGCCAGATTGATTTTGTTCTTTTCAAAATATAGCCCTGAAGCAACCCAAAGCAAATTACAAAAGCAAATGATCCAATAGAATAAGTATTAAGGGGGCTGCCGTCTTTATACCACTTTGGAAAATGAATCAACAGAAACAGTAACGCTGATATTAAATTTGCTGCCCAAAACTTTGTCATCTTCTGTAGTTCCAAAAGTATGAATCCCCGAAGTAGTATACTTTAGATTTAGTTCCGCAAATATTGATGAAAATTTAAAAACCATTGAATTTTTTTCAATCCAATGGTATAATAAAATCTATGCACTTATTGTATCATTGCATAACCCTACACTTTAACTTTATCATAAATGCGACTATTTGTCAATAGTTTTGGGAAATATTTTAGGAGGTATATTATGGATAAGAATTTCCTTCTCTCTCCAATACTGGATTTAAGCCAATCTGCAGTTGATGAAGTTATAAAATGCAACGAAACTACATCCAGGTATGGTCTTGTCTTATCACCTCATGAAGCAAAAGAACTTGTTGAAACAAGAAATGACACTTTAAAAAGCCATGGAAGAGTTGAATTAGGAGGAGGCATAATAAATAAGTTGATTGAAGCCTTTTGTGATTCGCCTTATATATCACAAAAAGATTATTCAAGTATACTTCATGAATTGATTGAAACTTTTTATTACTATAAAAACGAGACTCTAGATGAGTTAAGCGATGATGAACTTATTGATCTAATGAAGGATAACTTTAACAACAAATGTCATGGTTCTTTAGAGCTGCTACAGAACAGAGATTTAGATAAAATAGCCAGAAACATTAGATATGGCGAATATGAATATGACAGTCCGGATGAAGATGATGAAGCCGATGAATACTTTTTCGGGGAGGATTATGAATGAGCTCAGGTATTGAAAAACAATATTCTATAAATAAAGATAATTTAGACAAATCAAATTACTTACAATCACTATTAAGCGAATCTGTAAGGCTTAAACTGCTTAATGCGGAAGAAATCAACAGCATTCGTTTGCAGCTAGCCGATATGATAACTATGGAGACCAGGTCATATACCCAGGGCGACAGCAGCTCCGTGACTGTTGAAACAGCCCAAAGTCTTATGATGTCAATTATCTATACACTGGATTTTTATCTTAAAAGCCTTTCGAGCACTGATAAATGTTTGGACGCAATTAAATTTATGAAGCTAACGGATATTTATACAAAAGGCAAAGAACTTATAAAAAATCAAATTGAAAAAACAAAAATATTTCTTGATTTGATCCAAAGAAATAAAATTTCTACCGATAATATTGCATATAATGACACCATTGAGTCCCTAGCCGATTTTCCCAAGAAATACAATCCCATATTTGCTGCTCATGACTTAGTTGTATCAATAGATTATCCATTATGTATCGACAGGATGGATACATGCGGAGTGGAATATATCAGTATATACCTTGAAAAACTTTATTGGGAAAATGAGTTTTGCAAAAAGTTTTCCATGGAAAATATTTCTAATTTGCTAAACGGCTATAGTAATGAAAATACGGAACTACTCATTAATATTTTTGGGCTTGTACTTGCCAACTCATTAGGTTCGGTTTTACTCAAAAGGAGTGCTAAGGATTTAAGAATAGTTGAGAATGATTGCTTATACTTGCAACATTCCTTAATCAGTATGCCTTCAATGGACTATGAATCGGAAATATACAGCTCGACAGTTAAAATAATAGATGAGCTGGAAATTGAGAATGAATTTTTAAAAAATTATATTCATGAAACTGTTGATAGCATTTCGGCAAGAATCAAAGAATTGCTTAAGCTTAATAAACTATCTAATATTTTTACTGCAATGAAAGATAACACTGATGGAACAGATTTAAGGTTTGAAGACGGTAAAAAGATGAATGACGAATTATTCAGGAAAGTAACAGAAGAAATTAGATCTTGCAGATTTGTTTCAGATAAATTGAAGATCATTTGGCAGGAAGTTCACAGCTTCATTGACCTGATAGATATACTTGGTGCAGATTGCATATTCGAAAATGAATACAATGAAGTATTCTCCTCCTTTGGAGATATGGAATTGGCAATGCTTTTAAAAGAACTTCCCTCTAACAAAATACCTGGCTATAGACACTTAAACAGCAGGGATTTTGATTTGCACTTATCAGAAAGTGAAAAGGAATGGCATGCTGCCTTAACAGCTTATTTAAAGAGCCTTAACAATCCTCGGATGAAAAAAATTATTGAAATTTCCAATAGGCTTGTACACAAATAAAGACAATAAAGTGCTGATAAATAATAATATATTTACTTAAGCTGTTATTCCCGAAAAAATCATCTTTGAGGCTACTGCCAATAATATTACTGCAAATATCCTGACAATCAAAGGACCTTTAAGCTTACCGGATACAGCTGATCCGAAAAACGCTCCTGGAACCACACCAATGCTTACTACAAAGGCAGTGACAATTCCGTCGATTAATGTACCGGACACTAAATTGGTTATAGTTGCCGAAAGGCAGCTGAATATTACTATAAACTGAGTTGTCGCTGTTGCCACCAAAACCGGGAAACCAAGAATACGTATTAACATAGGTATGTGAAATACTCCTCCTGCAAGACCTACGAGGCTTGAAACAAAGCCTGCCAGTGCACTGCATGCTACCCCTGCTCTTACATCATACGACCATCGGTCAACTGTTCCGTCTCCTTTATTAAAGCTTCGATTAAAAATAAATTTTGAGTTGGTATTTTTAAAGCTTCTTTCTTTTTTCTCAGGATTTTTTAGAAACATTAGTATGGAAACAATAACCATAAGCAATCCTAGAATTATCTGAAACAATGATATAGGTAGATATTGAGTAAAATATGCACCTAAAACCGAAGCCGGCACTGTAGCTGCTGCAAAAATCCACCCAGACTTCAAATCCACTCTCCCCAAACGTCTATTTGCTAAAACACCTGTAAAAGAATTGATAAATCCAATGAGTAATGTGGTTGAAGCAATAACTTCATGTGGCACCTGTGGATAAACAGTCAGCAAAACCGGAAGAAGTATAAAGCCTCCTCCCACACCAACCAATGTTCCAATGGTTCCTACTCCAAAACCTAAAACAATCAAAAGTAAATATTCAATAATTAATTCCTCCTTCTTAAATTCACTAGATATTAAATACTATAAATACTACGATTTATTAAGAAGAAATGCTGCAAAAGGCATATGTAATGCCATCTGCAGCATTTCTTAATCATATGTAAATGTTTAATACGCTTCAACCAATACTTCAAAATATGATTTTGGATGAACACATGCAGGACATTTTTCCGGTGCTTCAGTACCTTCATGTATGTATCCGCAATTGCCGCATTTCCACTTAATCTTCTCAGATTTTTTAAAGACTACATCATTTGCTATATTTTCAGCAAGTTTTTTGTATCTTTCTTCATGATGCTTTTCAACAGACCCAATAAGCCTAAAAGCTGCTGCAATTTCAGGAAAACCTTCTTCTTGAGCTACTTTGGCAAACTCAGGATAAAGGTCTGACCACTCTTCATTCTCTCCATCTGCCGCAGCTTTCAAATTCTCTATTGTTGTACCCTGAGCAACAGGATATGATGCATTGATTTCAATCATAGCCGGAAGCTCGCCCTGTAATCCTTCGAGCAAGAACTTATAAAACCTTTTTGCATGTTCCTTTTCATTATCTGCAGTTTCAATAAAAATATTCTTTATCTGCTTAAATCCTTCTTTATCTGCAACAGATGCATAAAATGTATATCTATTGCGTGCTTGTGATTCTCCTGCAAAAGCTTTAAGTAAATTCTCTGCAGTTTTTGTTCCCTTTAAACTCTTCATGTTTTACCTCCCTGATAATGAATTATGTTTTTATTCTACCACAAATTATAATCCAATTAACAATGTTGTTTGTAAAATTATTGTTAAAATGTTATCAGAATCTGGCTTAATAAAACATACTGTTTGTGATAAAAATAATGCTGGAGGTGGATTTATTTGAAGAGAAGATTTCCGGTTATTTTATCGGTATTATTAGGAGTTGGTTTGCTAGGTATACTATTGGCAGGCGGCAGTATTTGGGGAAGAAACACAAATCGTATGGCAAGGAACAACACAACTCAACAATTAAGAAATCTTACAGGGACAGATATGCACGGGCCTAGCCCCAGTCCAAGTCCTGGTGCAATAAATATCATTCAAGACTATCAAAAAGCAAGAACAGGAAACAACTTACCTGATATAGTAAATATCGGAAGAACACCAATTCCAGATAACAAGACCAATATTAATAACACTAATAACACTAACAACAACACTAACAATGCAAACAAAACGGACAATACAAACGGTATTAATAATGTAAGGCTTGGTATAGCAGGTGAACAATTAGGATACAACACACAAAGAGCAGATAATATATGTAAACAGATAGATAGTATAAATGGAATAGAAAACGTTAATGCCGTTGTTGTCGGTAATACCGCTCTTATTGGATATGACTCTGCCAATAAGAATGACAATATAGCATCAACTAAAAATGCCATATCCACCAAAGTAAAACAAATAGATAACACAATAACAAATGTTGTAATAGCAGACTCAAAGGATATGTCCAAAAGAATAGCTGATCTGGCGGATGCTATTAGAAATAAAAAGCCAGAGAACCAATTGAACTCTGAATTTAATCAGATAATGCAAAGCCTTAATCCTTTAGGAAATCTGCTTACCCGGTAAGGAGGTATTGCTATGGATCGTAAAGAGGCCTATGACTTGATAAACGGTATGCTTGAAGATACAGACTATCCTATAACCATAAAAAATATTGGTGATGTGGAAGACTTTCTGCTTGATGACAGCAGCAGAAGATTCCCAGAGCAATATGCTGCTATCGGAAGAATATATGATGAATTGAGTGCCAAGCCCTATAAAGACAGGTATCCCGAACCATCAATCGGAAAAGAAGGGGAAGAACACAAAAGTGCATATAATGCAAATTTTTAAATGAAACAATAATAGGAACCGACTCTTCATCGGTTCCTATTTTATTTCTATTGTCATTTAATAGCAGTAGCTCTCTTATTCTTTAATAACTTCACAGCCCATGTTATAACTCCCGGCACTAAACTTATAGCCACTACTGCAATAACTACCAGCAAAAAATTATTCTTTACCACTGGAATCTTACCAAAAAAGTACCCTAAAAAAACATTTATACATACCCAGGCAACTACCCCTATTATGTTGTAGTATAAAAACTTTCTGTCCGGCATTTTTCCCATACCCGCTGTAAAAGGTGCTACAGTTCTAACCAATGGCAAAAACTTTGCCAATATAACTGTCTTGCCCCCATGCCTTTCATAAAAAGCATGTGCTTCATCCAGGTGTTTTCTATTTAATAGCCAATTATTTTGTTTTTTAAATATTTTTGGTCCAAAATACTTTCCAAAGTTGAAATTAACTGTATCACCAAGTATAGCAGCCAGCATAAGAGCAATTGTTGCTATCCATATATTCATTGTTCCAGAAGATGAAAGTGTACCTACTACAAAAAGCAATGATTCCCCAGGAAGAAAAGGTGCCATGAAAAGCCCTGTCTGACAGAAAACAACCAAAAACAAAAACAGATATGTCAAGGATCCGAATTTATGGATCATTTCAATTATTTGTGTATCCAGATTTGCAATAACATTTATAGACTGTAATACTATTCCCATTAACCCTCCGTTTCAAGCTCTAATTCCCAATAATGCCCAATATTTAAAAAAGACTTATAACATAACCTAAAACACAGATTATGTAAAAGTCTCACTAACCAACCCTTTAGGTAAATAAGCCAATTGCAAAATTAATTATAATTAAGTATACGCATCATATTATTGATTTAGTACTCTAAAACTACTTTACCTACCAATATTATTGTATTATACCTTTAGCATCATTGTCAATAAAATTACATATTATTATCACATTACAAACGAAATATTTGTATATTAAGGAAACTCTCCTTAATTATTACATAAAGAGAAGCAAACTCACTGCCATAACCATCATTCCCGCCACAAGACCATAAATTGAAAGATGTGCCTCACCGTATTCCCTTGCTGTAGGCAATAGCTCATCTAACGAAATAAATACCATTATTCCTGCAACTGCTGCAAACAAAACGCCAAAAACAGCATCATTGAAAAATTTGTATAGTAATATGTAGCCTATAACGGCTCCTATAGGTTCAGATAACCCTGAAAGAAAGGAAAGCTTGAATGCCTTTTTCTTATCATCTGTAGCATAATAAATAGGTATTGATACTGCAATACCCTCAGGTATGTTATGAATTGCAATGGCTACAGCAATTGCAATTCCCAATGAAGGTTCTTTTATTGCCGATGTAAATGTAGCAAGACCTTCTGGAAAGTTGTGAATTGCTATTGCAAGGGCAGTAAATGTTCCCATTCTCATAAGTTTAATGCGATCAACATTTGCATTCTTTTTGTCTATTTCTTCAACCCTTCGAGTCTCATGAGGATTTTCTACAGAAGGTACAAACTTGTCAATGGCTGCAATAATGAATATGCCAAGAAAAAATGCACCTACCGTAGCCCAAGAGCCTTTAGCTTCACCTAAGTAGCTTATCAAAGATTCTTTTGCTTTGGTAAATATCTCGATCATTGATACATAGATCATTACTCCTGCAGAAAAACCAAGTGCAACAGAAAGAAATTTAGTATTGGTTTTCTTTGTAAAAAACGCTAGCACACTACCTATTCCTGTTGATAATCCCGCAAAAAGCGTCAAACCAAAAGCAACTAAGATGTTATGTAAATCCACGAATTTTACCTCCTCCTAAAGAATTATTACTATAATTGCCATTACTATTATATCAAAATGTTATTATATTAAATACGATTAATCTTTTACATTTATCTATCGCAAAATTCCGTTAAAGCGTTCGTTATTTTGCTCTGCTAAATGTAAGATTAATAACGTATTTAATATATATTAAGTTCAAACATTATAAAAGTTTAAAATTACTTTTAATTTAGTATTTGAAAAATATGATTAATTATGATAATTTAATATTATAGCATGTTGCTGGGGTAGCTCAGTTGGTAGAGCAATTGATTCGTAATCAATAGGTCGAGGGTTCGATCCCCTTCTTCAGCTTCTTTAGTCAAGGTTAAAAATGACTTCCACTTTAAATTTCGCTCATATGACCTAGATCGTCGACACCCGTATTGAAAAGAAGTAATATCAGAACTCTTTATGAATTAAATAAAAACGGTTGACAAGCCATCATTCAATGGCCTGTTAACCGTTACTTTATATCTTACGTTATGAATTATTCCTTAAGTCTCTTTTCTAATGCATCTAACTGGTCAAATAACTCTTTAGGCATTTTGTCACCATAACCAGCATAATGTTTTCTGATTGATTCAACTTCGTTCAACCATTCTTCCTTATTAACCTTGAGGAGTTCAGCCATATCATCTGAACATATATCAAGACCGGAAGTATCAATAGCATCTTCTGTAGGCATATAACCGATAGGAGTCTTAACTGCTTTACCTTCTCCTGATACTCTTTCACAGATCCATTTAAGTACACGGCTATTATCACCATATCCTGGCCATAACCATTTGCCATCCTTATCTTTACGGAACCAGTTTACATAGAATATTTTCGGTAATTTATCTGCATCAGCTTTTGCACCGACTTCCAACCAATGTTTCAAATAATCACCAACATGATAGCCTATAAACGGAAGCATAGCAAACGGATCACGACGAACCTGACCGATATTTGCTGATATAGCAGCAGCTGTAATTTCTGAACCCATTATTGAGCCCATGAATACACCGTGCTCCCAGCTAAAGCTTTCATGAACCAGTGGAATAGTGCTTGGACGACGTCCACCAACCAATATAGCTGAAATGGGCACACCATTAGGATCTTCCCATTCAGGAGCAATTACAGGACACTGACCCGCAGGTGCTGTAAAACGAGCATTTGGATGAGCTGCAGGTGTTTCACTTCCTGGTGCCCAATCTTTACCCTTCCAATCAATAAGATGTGATGGAGCATCGTAACCGATACCTTCCCACCAAACATCACCATCATCAGTTAAACCGACATTTGTGAATATAGTGTTCTTTTCTATGCTGTGCATAGCACTTGGATTTGAATCCATGGAAGTACCTGGAGCAACACCGAAGAATCCTGCTTCAGGATTTATAGCATACAAACGTCCATCTTTACCAAATTTCATCCAAGCTATGTCATCACCTATTGTTTCAACTTTCCATCCAGGAATTGTTGGAACAAGCATTGCAAGATTCGTCTTACCGCATGCACTTGGGAAAGCACCACATATATATTTTACATTGCCTTTTGGATCTGTTAGACGGAGTATGAGCATATGCTCAGCAAGCCATCCTTCTTCACGAGCTATTGCAGAAGCAATACGAAGTGCAAAACATTTCTTACCTAAAAGAGCATTTCCGCCATATCCTGAACCGTAAGACCATATAGTCTTTTCTTCAGGGAAATGGCTGATATATTTCTTTTCGATTGGTGCACAAGGCCATGATGAATCTTTTTGACCTTCAGCTAATGGAGCACCAACTGAATGCAAGCAAGGAACAAATTCTCCATCACCAAGAGTTTCTAAAACTTTGGTTCCTATACGAGTCATAATACGCATGTTAATAACAACGTACGGGCTGTCTGATACTTCCACACCAATCTTTGATATAGGTGAACCAATAGGTCCCATTGAGAAAGGAATAACATACATTGTTCTGCCCTTCATGCAACCTTTATATAATTCCTTCATTGTAGCTTTGAGTTCATCAGGATTAACCCAGTTGTTTGTAGGACCGGCATCTTCTTGCTTTTTAGATGCTATATAAGTTCTGTCCTCAACACGTGCTACGTCAGATGCATCACTGCGGAACAGATAACATCCGGGGCGCTTTTCAGGATTAAGCGGTGTAGCCATTCCTGCATCTACCATTTCCTTTAATAAACGATCATTTTCTTCTTGTGAACCATCACACCAATAAATTTTGTCCGGCTGACACATATCAGCCATTTCTTTTACCCAGTCAAGCAATTTTTTATTCGTCGTCATTCAGAAATCTCCTCTCAAAATTTTAGTTTGTTCATTCTCCAATGGTTACCATTAGACCTTATTTAGTTATATGAATACTTTTCAGTAGTCATCTTCTGTACTTTGATAATTTTATAACATTCTAACATATTAATATGAAATTTTCAATAAATAATTATGCAAAAAACACAGTATTTATCTATTGTTATTTACTAAATGTATAATCAAATAATTTATAGGTATTATAACCTTTCCTTTATGGCATCAAAACTATTGTAAATCTCGCGAGGGAAAACCAATCCTTTTTCTACCGATTGTTTAACCTTAACTGAAAGTGTTTTATTGCCAATGACTATACTGCCGATAATCCTGCCGTCCCTCAATACAAAAGATGCATAACTGTTTTCTGTTTCCTTTTCATAATTATAGTAACTTCCGTCTACCGGATTAAATTCACCTATACTAAATATATCCAAATCCAGAACTTTTAAAACATTTGACCTTGGTATTGCTTCAAACTGAGCATCTATCCCTATGGCATTTAATGCCGCCACCTTTCCCTGATATTGGGCAGCATTCCATAGCCCGTAGACCGTTCCATAATGCTCTGCCACATCTCCTGCTGCATATATACTTTCATTAGATGTCTGCATATTGTTGTTGACTACAAGTCCCATATTTACTTCAAGTCCGGCTTTTCTTGCAAGATATGTGTTAGGCCTTACACCAGCCGTTATTATAACAAGCTTGGTTTCCAACAGCTCCCCATTTGAAAGCCTCACACCCTCACATTCTTCATTTCCCACAATTTCCTCAATCTTCACATTCTCTCTTACTTCAATGCCGAGATCTGTCATATATTTCTTTAAAATAGTTGAAGCCTTTCTATTTAATTGACGCGGCATCAGCCATTCCGAACCCTCTAAAAGGGTTACCTTGACACCGCTTTTTGCTATTGCACCGGCAGCTTCAAGGCCTAATATACCGCCTCCTATGCATATGCACGATCCCAATTTGCAGGACTTATCAAGTATAAAATCTGCGTCATCCAATGTTCTTAATGTCACAACATTTTTGAGCTGGCTTCCTGTAATGGGCGGAACAAAAGGATGTGCTCCATTTGCAACAATAAGCTTGTCATATTCCAAAAGCGTTCCGTCATCAAGTCTTACCTGTTTTTTATCCTTGTCTATTAAACTTACTTCTTTGCCTGATATAAGGTTAATTCTCTTTTCCGTATACCATTCTTCCTCATGAATATTCAGACCTTTTTTATCTGTTTCCTTCGCAAGATATCTAGTCAGATTTAATCGGTAGTAAGGAAGAAGTTTTTCTCTGGAAATCAGGGTAATTTCCGCATTGTTGGAATTGCTTCTTATTTCCTCTGCACTTGTAAGTCCCGCAATTCCGCTCCCTATAATTAATACTTTGATATTCTGATCATTTGTGCTGTCAACTGCATTTTTAACATATGGTTCAAAAGCATTCTTTCCCGCACCACAAACAGGGCATACATCAGGTGCTTCTATGCCCTCATGGATGTATTCACAGTTTATGCATCTCCAGGATTGAGGGTTTGATCCTTTCTCCTCAACCTGTTCTTCATATGCAATAAAATCATCGGATGATACACCACATACCGGGCAGTTTTGAGGTGGCTCATTACCTACATGGATGTGTCCGCATACAATACATTTATAGCTCTTTATCATTATTCCTTCACTCCTTGATAATTTTTTGTTAAACAATCGCTACATAAATTGCTTACATCATTCTGCCATATCCACATGAAAAGCAAAGTGCATATAATGCAAGCAAAATAATTGATGCATATGTCAAAACAAAATCCCATATCCTATTCTTTGACAATAATGCTAATATAATATACATGGGAAATATACACATAAGGTATCTTGAGCCACTTAAAAGCCATGTGGGCGAAAGTGCTATAGTTATATATGCAAGCATATATAATGAGTACGAGTTTCTTATTTTCTTAATACCATAAATAACCAAAGCAAAAACCAATACACTGGAAAATGCTTGCGGAACCCATAGAGACATTCTATCTGCTGCTTCCCACTTACTGACATTTGGTATTGCATTTACAAATGTAGATTTTATGCTGTCATAAAACATTCCGAAAGACTGACTCCAGTACTCCTTCTGATACCTTAAAAAGGTAAACCATTCTCCAGATATTACTTTATTGAGCAACAAATATAAGAAAAACCCAGTGGGAATCAACAGTATATTCAATCCATTTAATAGGCTTTTAAGGAAATTGCCGTCTTTTCTGTTTTTGTAGGCATGTGCAATATATAACAGAAACTCCGCAGCTACAGGCACTAGAAGAATTATTCCAAAATTTCTGGAAACTGCTGCAAGCATACCACACAGTCCCATCAAAAACCATTTATGCTTTCTTAAATAGTATACAGTCATAATTGAAAGGGTAAAGAATACGCTTTCACTGAAATTTATAGATAAAAAGAAGGTTATAGGGTATATTAGCATATATTTTACTGCTCTGAAAGCAAAAGCTTCCTCGTGGTCTAGTTTGACCAGCTTGTAAAGATAAGTAGCACCAACAAATAAACTGACATTTGAAACTATCATAGCTGACCAGAAATAGCTTTTTACAAAGAAGTATACTCCCTTAATCAATATAGGATACAGAGGATAAAAAACAAGATGAAACCTTTTGTCTGTAGACATGTCGTTGGTATACCAGTTTTCTGCCATATAAAGGTAGTGTCCGCCATCCCATCTGTTCCACATCATCTCCATACTTGACCAGAATCCAATTGTCTCATCTTTAGTAATCATCCATCCCATAAAAGCCATTAAAAACATGATTAGCCTGGTTGCAACAACCATCACCAAAATAATACACAGCTCTTTAATAACTTTTTTTTCTCTAACCCATTCTGCCAGGCGACCCAAACCGCTTTTAAAACTCCTTATTATACCAATCCTTCCAAGCAGACTTACTCTATCTACTTTTTTTATAACTCCTATAGATTCCAAAAATTCAAAAATATATGCTTTTAGCGATAAAATCAGTGCTGCCAGAAAGGCTAATATAAAACACAGCTTAATATAATTGTAGTCACTAAAAAAATCTTTAATAAGACTCATTCTCCCTACCCCTTAACTATAGTATTTGATAACAAAAAATGACTACCTAAAAATTAATATTTATAGGTTAAAACATTGCGAAATTCTCTATAATTATAACCTTGATTCCACTGCATAAACTCTTTTTTTACAATAGATGTACCTTGACAACTTCACGCAATAACCATTATTAGGAAAATATCAAGGGTGTTTTGCTAATATTTACTAATTTG
>Ga0255341_1001023_pt1 | contig 42465 bp, 32 predicted proteins | sample wastewater_treat_8_FD_192418 | JGI IMG/M metagenome (GOLD analysis project Ga0255341, IMG submission 192418) | Wastewater microbial communities from Lulu Island WWTP, Vancouver, Canada - plant12 | ecosystem: Engineered > WWTP > Wastewater > Unclassified | place: Canada: Vancouver, British... | reverse complement strand
CTGAGCCTGTCAAGGCGATTATCTTCGGCAAAAAAATTTATCTGTTTCATAGGTATATTATATCATATTTGGGCGAATATTGCATGAGGTTTTTAGAGATGCCCTATAATTATTTGTGAACTCGCATATTTTCTTGTATGAGAGTTTGCAGACTGAAATAACTTTTAATCTATGCATTAATCTTAGTTTTTTGTTATGCGGCTCTTTAAACCCCATACGTATAAATAATATCTCGTATTTTGCATATACTGCAAAACAGTGTGCAAAAGGCAAATATAGTAGAGAGAGAAAAAGCGGCAAACAGAAACTGATAATAGTTTGCATACTATTAACTTTTTTATACTCGTTGATTGCTGTTTTTATCGTGAAACCGAGAATTACAAAACCCAAAATTGCTATTATCCAGTTTAATAATCTGTTTATAGTATTATAATCCTTTTTGGTATTGGATACGATTTGCAAAAGAATAAAAAATGCAATTACTGGTTGGATAATTAGCTCTGCTAAAAAACAAAAAGTGAATGTTCCAGTGAAGAATTCTACTAATGCAGTAAACTTAAGATTATCGGTTAACATGTGTCTGAAATAATGTTCTTCGATTTTAGTTCTCACTGCATTAAAGCATACTGGTACGCCAGCGAAAAGCACCCATATGATAATATCCTTTATGAATATCCAATCCCATAATGATGATTTGCATAGGACGCCAATAATTATACAGGCATATAAAAGCATTAATACAAATGGAATGGCTAATTTAGGGGTACATGCTGCCTTAATTACCTCAATAAGAGAAATTCTGATTTTTTTGTGCAAGAGGGCAAAAAATATAAAAATGGAAATATAAATAAACGATACTATTTCTCGTGTTGAAAATATTTCCATGCGATTTCCTCTCGAAAAAGTAATAGTTTTTCCAATTGCATTGTATACAATACTTCTTTACATATAAGCACTTAAAATATGTGCATACAAACAGATAATATCATAAATACTTAACAAAAGAAAATCTAACAGCTTAATTATATTAAATAATCGGAGTTCAAAGTTGTAAATGAAAATATTGAAAACTTATTGAAATTGAATGGATATTTCGGTAAACTTAATTTATAATAAATATATTCTATTTTAATTTGTTTTAGTTTGAGGAGGTGATTTACATTGATAATCCCTGATTATTTTATTATAGAGCCTACTCGTGTTTGCAACTTCTCGTGTTTCATGTGCCCAAATCGGTTTTATAAACAAAATGAAAAAGGACATATGGAATTATTAACATATACCAAAATTATTAATCAAATTGCTCCTTATGCGAAAGCTATCCAACTATATTGGATGGGAGAACCGTTACTACACCCACATATTTTAGACTTTATTAAAATTGCAAAAAGGGAGACAAAAGCAAATGTAATTGTGTCTACAAATGGTTCGTTATTGACACCTAATTTCTCTGATGCGTTACTGAACACTGGCATTGATAAATTGATAATTGATGTAGATGCTAGCTCACCAGTTACCTATTCAAAGGTTAGACGCGGTGGGGACTATTCTTCGTTGGTGGCAAGTATTAAATATCTACTTGCGAAAAACCAGAATACAGATATTATTCTGCAATTTTTAGACTTCAAAATCAATAGAGCCGACCTTCCTGGCTTTTTTTCTCAATGGGAGGATGAACCGTGTTCATTGAGGGTAGACTGGATTGACACATGGGCAGGACAAATGCCAGAATTAGCTTCTTTAGCATACTCAATAAGTCCCTATTTCGGTGAAACGCGAATGCCATGTGCAGATTTGTGGCATAAAGCGACAATCAATTATTTAGGTGAAATAAATTTATGTTGTCATGATTACAAGCGAATACATTCTTTTGGTAATATAATCGATACTGATCTAATTAAAATTTGGAATTCTATTGAACTAAATGTAATTCGTGAGTCGCATTTGTTAGGCGTTTTTAATGGACTTTGTAAAAATTGCATCGAGTGGGCAAAAGAAAGTGAATATGAGGAGTTAATGGTGTGAAAAATAAACAATCCAAAATGAATTATTCGACTATCATCGAAACAGTTTTTGCTGTGGTTCTTGGTCAAAACGCAATCATGCTGAGCAAACCAACTGTAGCTTTTTTAGCAGGTAATATTTCATTTACTCTGTTCATTTCTCTTTTTGCAGTTGCTTGTATTAATCTTTTAACTGTAACTGCGAATTGGCTATCAAGTAGGATGAGTGAAAAATATTACAACAAGACATTGTTCTTAAACGATATTGGTACGCTGATAATATTTGCTACATTCACACAAGTTTTAATTGAAAGCTACAAAGATGAGAATTTGATTATAAAAAATCGAGAGTTACTATTTTTGTATGCAATATCCTACTTGATAATCTATATTTCATTTGTCTTGTGGAATTTGTCTGTAAGAGCCAAAGAGGATAAACGCCAAAAAAAAATCGTGGAGTTTTCAATTTTCTTAAATTTGTTGGTAATATTATCTTTGACATCTATACTTATCTACATATATTTGGGGACTGAAAATGAACAATATAATGCTTTTGCTTTAAGTGTTATTTTACAATTCATTGTTTTGTTTATTTATTATGCTATTGCTCTTATAACACCACGTAAGAAGATGCATCATAAACAAAAAGCTCAGTGGATTGGTTCTCGAGAGAGATTTATAAAACAGATTAAGGTTTCGATTATCTCTTATTTTAAGAGACCATTTGTTCAAGAAAAAAAAGAAGCGGTAAAAGACTTTTGGACAAGAGAATATAACAACCCAAAAGATGAATTAATATTTGATGGTAGTAATCAGGCATATTTAAATAAGCTTATACCAATATTAAATCAGATAGACAAAAAAAACGGTTATCATGTAATTGATTTGTGTGCTGGAAACGGTAATTTATACTGCTGGATTAAAAAAGAAGAATTGTTAAATATAGAAAAATATATTGGAATAGATTTTGCGATTGAACCTCAGAAAATCGATGATAATTCTAAATTAATCAAATTTGACATTACTGACGCTGATGCATATACAGGAATTGAATTTGAAAACTCTATTGCGTTTGTGACAAACGGTTTTTGCTATTGCACAGATGATGCCATAAAAAATGCACTCAAGAATATATCATGTACCAAGTATATTATTATTCTTGAGCCTTTGCCAGGTATTTTCTGGGATGCATGTTTTGAGGGTATTATTCTAAGATACCGGAATAAAAAAAAGTGGAAACAATTACTAAAGCTATATGGATTTGAGCTGGAATTCCAAGTTACAGATTATCTCCTAAGAGTGTTTGGGTTCCATTTTTGTGCCTTATCACGTGCTTATTTGTTTGTTAACAAATAGTAGGGTTTTTTTATTAATAAAGTGTAGGAGTGTCAAATATAGGTTAACATATTTGATTCATTTATATCAGCCGCCCGGTTTCAAGGACTCAACGGCTCAATATTGAGTCCTAATTATTTACACCCAAATGATCGTTATACCTACTTTTTGCAGTGCTTTTCATTGCTTTGTCAGATTTCCAAGAACGGCTTCAAGGCTATTTTTACAGTTTTCAAACGAAGCAATTCAATGTACTATTCTCTGTATGCTTGATTAGTTTGAAAGAAAGCTGGATTCAGGTATGCTGAAGGAATAAAGCTACAACAAATCTTTGATTGCTGACATAATATTTCCCAACATGTAACAAAGGCTCCACCCTCATAAACAGGAGCCTTTGCCATCAATCTAAAATCAATGCCTAATCCGCTCTTTTATACAACACCTTTACCCCTCACCCGCCAAATGGCGCGCCGCACTCGGGGCAGAACTTGGGCGGGGTTTGCGTCTGCGGCTGGTGGCCGCAGCTTGCGCAGCGGGCGGGGCCTTCCGGCTTTTTCGCGCCGCATTCCATGCAGAACTTGCCGGGGTTGGTGGCGCCGCAGGCGCAGACCCAGGTGTCGGCTTGAGGGGCGCTCTGCTGGGCAGGCTGAGCGGCGGGCGCTGCGCCGCCAACGGGTTTCAGGGCGCGCCGCAATTCATCCGCCTGGCGCTCCAGCTCACGGTAGGCGTCGGTATAGGGGCTGTCCGGCCTTTCGTCGCTCAGCTCAAAGCCGATCTCGTCAAAATAGGGGGAGTTGACGGGGATAACGATGTTAAACCGGTATTCGCACTCATACCGGGGCGGGTCGAAGCTGACTCTTTTGCCCTCGGCGTTTTGCTGATACAGTTCCGTCTTATTCTCCTGAACCTCAAGCTGACATTCAATGACCTGGCTGAAGGCGACGATGTCGGGATTGCCCTCGCGCCAATCCCGCTGGCGGCTGACCAGAAAGCGCTGGCTGTTTTCGTCCAGATACACCTTGGTGGTATTGCCCAAAATGCGGGTGGGCGCAAAATTGTCCACCTGCTTTTTGTTTTCTTCCCGGTAGTTCAAATGCTGGCGGATCTCCTCCACCGTGGATTGCCGCCTGTCCGTCATATAAGGGGAAAGCAGCCGGGCGCAGTCTTTGCACAGGTTACCGTCGGCCAGCTTGCGGTTGCCCAGCAGCCCGATTTTTCCGTCGCAGATGTCGCAGAATTTCTTGTCAAACAGTCCCATGGAGAACCCTCCTTGTGTTATTGTCCTGCCTGTATTTTCGCATATCGTTCAGGGGATGTAAAGGGGAAACCGAAAAGGAAAAATCAGTCGGATGAAAAAACTAAAATGCGATTATCACAAGGATATGTTATAATGAAACAGGTAGAATTCAATGGGACGATTCATAATTTTTACCGGACACATTTCGGACTCAGTTTCTTTAAGAATGGCGACTGCCTTTTATGCGAGGTATCCAGCACATGAAGAGAACACCCAATGTCGTTTACATCCTTGCGGATGATATGGGCTATGGGGATGTGAGCGCCTTGAATCCGGAGGCTGCGTTTCAGACGCCGAATTTTGACGCCTTGGCGAAAAACGGCGTGGCTTTTACCGATGCCCATGCTTCCGCCGCAGTGTGCACTCCCTCCCGTTACAGCATCCTGACCGGACGATACAACTGGCGTTCCCGCTTGAAGTCTCATGTGATCGGCGGGTTCTCTCCGCCTTTGATCGAGCAGGGACGGGCCACTGTGGCCAGCTTGCTGAAGGGGCGAGGTTACCGAACTGCTGCTGTGGGCAAGTGGCATCTGGGCATGGATTTTGCCAAAACCCATGATTTCATGGAAGAGGAGGGTTTTCGCCATAGTCCCGGGGTGGATTACAATCAACCCATCCGAAACGGGCCCAATGCCTATGGCTTTGATTTTTTCTTCGGCATCAGCGCTTCGCTGGATATGCCCCCTTATGCGTATATTGAAAACGACCGTTTTACCGCCGTTCCGGATCCCAACCGGGTTTGCGGCGGCAAAGGCAAGGAGTTTTTCAGGGAGGGTCCCTGTGCCCCGGGATTTAATCATGAGCAGGTGCTGGATGTGCTGACAGACAGGGCCCTTGATATCTTGGAGGAGTTGCGGGAACACCCATTTTTCTTGTATTTTGCCCTGCCTGCACCCCATACGCCCATTTTCCCTGCTCCGGCTTTCCGTGGAAAGTCCGGTACCAATGCCTATGGGGATTTTGTTCTTCATTGCGACTATGTGGTAGGCAGGATGCGAAAAAAACTAAGGGAGCTGGGCATCGCAGAAAACACCTTGCTTGTTTACACCTCCGACAACGGCTGCTCGCCCATGGCGGATTTTGAGGAGCTCAAAGCCTGTGGGCACAACCCCAGTTACATCTTCCGGGGGGTGAAAGCCGACATTTATGAAGGCGGGCACCGGGTTCCCCTGCTCATGGAGTGGCCAGGGAAAATCCCCAAAGGTAAAACCTGTGACCGTCTGGTGTGCTTGAGCGACCTTATGGCCACCCTGGCAGATTTGCTGGAGATTAAACTGCTGGATAACCAGGGAGAAGACAGCGTGTCCATCCTGCCTTTGATGAAAAATCCGCAGGCAGATGAGGTCCGTAAGGACATCGTACATCAAAGCATTGACGGTTCCCTATCCATCAGGCGCGGATGTTACAAACTGGCGCTCTGTCCCGGTTCCGGCGGCTGGTCCAGTCCGCAGCCCGGCCAGGAAGCCCAGGACGCGCCACATTTTCAGTTGTTTGATTTGGCGCAGGATGTGGCAGAGCGACACAATCTTCTTGACCTGTTCCCGGAAATGGTTCAGGAGATGAAGCAGACCCTGAAAACCTACCTGCGCCAGGGCCGCAGCACCCCGGGCGCTCCTCAGGACCACCAGGGGGAGGCCATCTGGCAGACCATTTCCTGGGCAGAATAACCAAAAAAGACGGCAGGGCACAGAGGTTTTTTAGAGAAGGCCATGCCGTTTCTTAGTATCCCATGCGTTGTAATCGTAATCAGCGCGCTGCCAATCCCCTTGTTATTGTTTTGGGCGGTTCAGGGGCTTACAACACAGGTTTTTAACATAATAAAATATACATGTGAAAGCAATGCCAAGCATCGCCCCCAGCATATCAATACCGACATCCCGAAAGGCCGCTCCGCGCCCGGCGACCATGGTTTGGATCAGTTCATCCAATGAGGCTGCAACGGCTGCCATCAGCGTTGAAAGCAGGATTCTTTTTTTTCCCGGGACCGGGTGTTGCGCCCAGGCCAGCATCAGCAGACTTCCCAGCGCCATAAACTCCAACATGTGAGCCGCCTTCCTTACCGGAGGCTGCAGCCGGTTGATGATCCGCTCCTGTTCCTTGGGCGATGCCTCTTCAAAATCCGGCACGATCACCTGCGCTACATGTTTTGTGATGACCGCACTGCTTTGTGAAGATTGCTGCCCTGTCTGCAGCGAAAAACCATAGATGATCGCCAGCATACACAATACAGCCGCCCAGGAAAGCAAACGGCGGGCGCGGGGAGTAAACAAATCCTTTATTTGTCCGCCAAACATCAAGTGAAACCTGCTTCTTAAATAGTATCAGCCTGATCCTGGACAGTCTGGCGCAGTTGAACGCTTTCTCCATACCATCCTGTCCACAAATGCCCGCATGGCGCTGCTTTGTGATGGATGCCTGAGATGACATCAACATATTCCTCGGACATCTCAGGGCACCCTGCAGAGATACGGACGCAGGCCGTGAAAAAGGCATGCCTGTGCTGTTGAAGCATGCGCTGTTTGCCGGCAACGATCCGGGACCGGCAGAAAAACGCGCCCAACCATCCAAGCTGCCTGTCAGCCCCTTAAATTTATCATATTTCTCCGCTATATCAAATACACAACCTTATTCTTTTTGCGTTTGCAGGAGTAGCATACATATGAAAATCCACCTTCTTTTCCATTGTGGCTATCAGGTGGCGGGCATATGATAAAAGCGCACAGAAGAGCGACAATTGTGACCGGTTCGGGAGTATGTATCCATGTTTACGATCACGACAGATGATATTGATGCCGTCCTTCAGGATTTTAAGATTCAGAAAAAATGTTTTGCGTTCAGTGAACTGCAACGCTATGACTATGAGAAGGATGCTCCGACTTCCAGAGAGGTGAGGCTGATAATAAAAGCGGAGCTCGGCTGCGATCATTCATTGGTGATCCGTTTCAAAAATGAAGAGGAAGCACCATTGGAAGTCATCAATGCCCAAAGCGAATTCGCGGTATTATTAGCAAACTGCGGTATCGAAACCCCAAGGGTTTATTCTTCTGAGGGACAATACGCACGTCAGTATCATATCAATGGATACGATGTGATAGCGACTGTTGAAGACTTTGTAAATGGAGAGCTTCAAGCAGTTGATGTCGAAACATCGGAGGAGACCGGAAAACTGCTCGCAAAAATGCACAACATCGCCGAGACAGCTGATGCTCATGTTCAAAACGATGTGTTGTTTGATCCTCTCCAAAGGAACGACCTTTTCAGTTTTGAAGAATTTGCCGCATGCAAAGGCAAGCTCATCTTTGTTGACGAAGCTTTGTATAACAACATCGTGCGAGAGCATGCAAAGCTCCTCCAGCGAGTAAAAGTCTTTGAAAAAGAACCAAGATATGCAGTTCAGGGCGATCTCAGCAACTGTAACTTATATCGAAAACCGGATGGCGAGATAGGGATTTTTGATTTTAACCGCAGCGGCGATAATATCCTTTATTTTGATGCTGTAATGCAGGCGATTTTTGTAGCGCGGCTTATGGATTATCCGGCAGAGCTTGCCGGGAAGCAGGAAAATCTGATTCTGTCCGCCTTTCTCAAGGGGTATCATCAGGAACGCCCTTTTACACAGGAACAAATGGATGTCTACCCTTATTTATATGCTCTCGTATCCGCTTTTTGGCTGGGTGACATAAAATGGGATAATCGCAGTCTTGCTGAAGCTGTTGAAACAAACGATCTTGCCGCTGTACAGCAATGGATGCAAAGAATCTATGAACGCACATCGTTCCTACCGTCAATGCCTGTTTGAATCTGTGCATTACTGATTCCAATTCCCCGGGTTAAATTTACCGTTGAATTTACCGGTATATTTGGTATACTTTGAGTGAAAGGAGTGAGTGCTATGACAAATATCGTTCCGATTTCCGATCTGAAAAACTATTCCGAAGTACTCAGGCACTGCGATACAGGCTCTGTGGTATATCTCACCAAAAACGGCAGAGGCAAGTATGTTGTGCAAAGCATGGAAGAATACGAAAAGATGAAAGCAACCGTTCAACTGCTGGCAGCGCTCTCTAAGGGCGTTGAGTCCATACGGTCAGAAGGCGGCTTGAGTATTGAGGAAGCATTCGCAGGACTGGAGGGGTAAGATGGCAAAAGCCATTGTTTCCAAGGAGGCCCGCAAGGATTTAATAGCCATTCGGATGTATATTCGAGACGAGCTTTTAAACCCTGCAGCCGCCGACCGTATCCTTCATGAGCTTCGCCGTGCTGTCGAAGGGCTGCAATCCTTTCCACGCCAGGGTAAATCTTTGGATGCGATGATTACCGTTCATACGGAATATCGTTATCTTCCCTGTGAGGATTTTTGTATTTTCTATCTGGAGAACGATGAAGGAGTTGTGATTGTTCGCATTCTCCATCAAAAGCAGGATCACCTTCACGCTCTATTTCTTCAAAAGTAATCAGGCAGGCTTTACCGATCCCCACATCTCGTCAATAAAAGCATGACGGGGTGTTTTCTTTATCTGCTCACGCTGCGCGTCCCATGCCCGCAGGCGTAGACAAGCCAACCGATAGCGTGATCAACAGCTCGCGCAGGGTTTCAGCCATACTGTTCACCTTCTGCTATTGCAAAAATAGGATAACGTAGTATAATAATGGTAAGAATTTCTTACCTCAAAGGAGGGATTGTCATGACTGAGTATTTAACTGAAGTTACCGCTATTTCTTCCAAAGGGCAGATTGTACTTCCTAAGGCTATACGCGACTCGCTTGCTTTGCAGCCGGGTTCAAAGTTAATGGTTCTCAGCGATGGAGAGAACATCCTGCTCAAACCCATCATCAAGCCAGATCTCAAAGAGTTTCGTTCCATGATGGATCAAGCGAAAAAGTGGGCAACGGATGTCGGGCTGAGCGAGAAAGATATTGGCATTGCGATAAAGGAAGTGCGCAGAGCTAAGGAACAGACAAAATGAAGATCGTGATCGATACAAATGTTGTCGCGTCTGCAATTTTCTTTGGTGGTCAACCTCGAAGACTTCTGGAACTGCTGCTTGAGCGCAGACTGGAAGCTTTTGTCTCACCGGAAATCATTGAAGAATATCATGAAACCGTGCAGTATCTTCAAAACAAATATCCGGTGAAAAAAGTCATTGTACCGCTTACACACATTGTTGCGGCTTGCCAAATGATTGAACCTGAAACACAACTTCATGTTTGCCGTGATCCTGATGATGACAAGTTTATTGAATGCGCCACCGACGCACAGTGCTTGTATATCGTAAGTGGGGACAAAGACTTGCTTTCATTAAAACGGATAAAAGACATTCAAGTGGTAACGATCGCGGAGTTTTTTCAGAGCGTCTGGAACGAATGAGCAGCGTTAGGGCTTTACCGATCCCCACACCTCGTCAATAAAAGCATGACGGGTGTTTTCTTTATCTTCTCACGCTGCGCGTCCCATACCCGCAGCGCAAGCGAAGGAAGCCCAGCGCCTCCAATGTAAGATACAGGTCAAGATAACAGCAAAGATAAAGTTCGTTAAAAACGGCCATGCAAGAAACAATATAAGATAACATATAAGTCGTTGATTATCTGAGCCGATTTCTTTATAATAGAGAGGAAAGCGAGGTGCTCCCCATGAGTCAATATAGCCCGCCATTCTCCATTACAAATCAAATGCTAATGCTTGTCGCACAGATTGCTGAAAAGACCGGAAGAATCTGTCATTTTCGGTCTTTTGAAACGAAGCCGCATTTACGCCGGAACAATCGAATTCGTTCCATTCACTCCTCTCTGGCGATCGAAGCAAATAGTTTATCCATGAATGATGTGAAAAGCGTGATTAGTGGAAAAACAGTTATAGGACCACAGAAGGAAATTCAAGAAGTCAGAAACGCTTACCAGGCGTATGATATGCTTGGAAAGTTTGATCCGTATTCCATTGCCGATTTGAAAAAACTTCATGGCGTGATGACTTATCTAACCGTGCAGGAATCCGGAACATTCCGCAGCCACAACGAAGGAGTTTTCCGTGGTGACCGCTGCATTTTCATGGCGCCTCCGCCGGAGTTGGTTCCTGACCAAATGCAAGGGCTGTTTGACTGGATGAAACGTTCCCGAGAAGAAGTGCATCCGCTCATCCTTTCCTCGGTTTTTCATTATGAATTCGTGTTCATTCATCCGTTTTCAGATGGCAATGGCCGCTTGGCGCGTCTTTGGCAGACAGCCCTGCTTTCGCAATGGAATCCCATTTTTCAATATCTGCCGCTGGAAAGCCATATCCATAAGTTCCAGGAGGGCTATTATGCTGCCATTGCCACCAGCCATTCTGCCGGAAACTCAGATGCTTTTATCGTGTTTATGCTGGATAAAATCAGCCTGACCCTGGACTGGGCGCTGCAACAGGCTTCTGAGAAGGACGCTTATCTTTCTTTAGAAGTCCAAAAACTGCTGGATATCATGGAATATGATGTCCCCTATTCTGCTGCGCAGCTTATGAAAAAACTCTGTCTGAAATCCCGGGACAATTTCAGGAAGCTCTACCTGCTCCCCACGCTTGAGCAAGGGCTCATCGTCATGAGCATTCCGGACAAGCCAACCAGTCGCAATCAAACCTACATCAAGATATAACCGCATGCTTTTCAATCCTTCGCCATCTTCTGGGGGGGGTGTAACATATGCTATGTTATTCAAGGAAGAGAAGGCTATTCCAACGAACTACTTTTTAAAGCAACGACTACATTGAGACAGCCAAGCCAAAATAATCGATACGGGTATGGGGGAAAAATGAGTCTTTCTATATCAATTGGAGAATTGAGCTTAGAAGATGTTGCCAAAAAAATGGTTGATCTTCAGAGTTTTGATTTTAAGAACTTTCAAGAAGCGAGGAGAACTCTGGAATTTAAGCGTTCTGGTAAGGCATGCTACATAGAGTTTGATTGTATTACGCTATACCGATATAATTCAAACCTATCGAACTGTGAATATCATATCGTTTATAAAAATCTCGAATATCCTTTGCGAACTAAACTCTCCAACACTCAACAAAAAGTTTTCTCTGAATATCACGCGTTTCGTTATTATTTAGAAGTGCTTGGCACAGCACCTAACGAAATAATCAAACGGGAGCATCCGGATTTCGAAATTTCAGACGAAACTGGCGAAATCACTGGCGTTGAAATTGTAAAACTAACACCATCCATTAATCAATTACAGAATTCTATATCAAGAAAGTACGCAGGACAGCCTCTCTCAAAAGTTGGCGATGCTGTGAGGAAAGAATTGGGTAAGTACTCCGATATGTTTAAACTCGTTCCAGTAGGACAGACCTTTCTTATAATGCGTAAGGAAGCAACTAGTCTTGCTCCTGAACTTGATATGAACACAAAACAACTATCAGATAAGTATTGGAAATATAAAAATCAACACAAGCTAATAGAGAAATACCACAAGTTCATAGTGCTCGGAGAAGCTTTAACCTCGGAAGTAGCTATTGTTAATAAGTTTTATGCAAAAGAGGTTATTACTGGTCTAAAATCAATGGTTACCGAACCCAATGTATTGTTTGTAGTCTTGTTCCGTGACCATGAGAAGAATGCGATATCTGTTGTCACAACGTGATGATTAGGCTAAGAAGCATTGGCGCGTAGAGACAGGGAGTATCGTCTGTTTATGATGATCGTTTTTTGCCTATAGCCCCAAAAAATAGAACTGCTATTCTATCCAAACAGCAGTCCTTATTTGGTGCACCCGGCGGGATTCGAACCCACGGCCTTCAGAGTCGGAGTCTGACACTCTATCCAGCTGAGCTACGGGAGCTTGTGAAGGATTTCTATGAGTTGGGCTTTTGTTTACCACCATATTTACTGCCATTAGTTCACAAATCCCACTTCGCTAATATAGCCGCTTTTCCCCGGGAGCGCAAGACCGGATTTGATAAAGATCTCCTGAGGATTGTGATGAATATCTCTTAAGGATGTTATGTAAAACAGAGCGTTAATGGTCAAACCACAAAACGACCTGAATCGCAGAAAAACGCATAAACATGTGTAAATATGAGTAAATTCTGCCTAATAGAGCATCAATTTGCATCTGACAATCTATCCATCTGCCTTTTATAATAATATTGCCCAGGCATTTGAAACTATAAAAAGGAGAAAAGCTGTGAAAAGAATCGTCTACCTGTTGCTGTGTTCTGTCTTGCTTGTCAGCATGATGGGACTGACAATCGCTGAGAACGTAGAAACGCCAGTCGAACTTGTTGAGATTGCACCGATCAAAGCCATTGCCATTTCAGAGGTATTCGAACTGGGACAGGCCATCTCCGCTGTGGCGCTAGAGTTCCCGGAGGAGATCCCTGCAGGGACAGCATGGCCTCTCATAGGCATATCACCCTTTACTGCGGTGGGTTTTGACCAAGGCGCCTACGAAATGAAAAATCTTGCTGTAGCCTCCACTTATGTCAACAACTCCCTTGATCTGTATGATGCCCAGGAAACTGGAAAGTATCTGATTGTTGATTTCTCAGACACCCTCACCGCTGTGGCCAACAAGACCCGGCTTGATTCCTCCATTCAGCTCACTTGGGAAGAAGACATTCCTGTTGGGAGCGATAAGGTCATCAAAGCTGGCTCAATCAGAACGACTGAAGATGTCTCCTACCTGATTGACGACTTTAAGCTGGACACCTTTACGGGCTCTGAGAATCGTCCGTTCAAATATCGTCTGTTCGTGCCGGAGATCAAAGAAGGGAAAAAATACCCGATGTTTGTCTTCCTGCATGGCGGCGGTGAAATCGGCGAAGACGGTTTCATGCATGTTTCCGCGAACGCGAGTCCGATTGAGTTCGCCAAGCCCGCTTCCCAGGCGGTCAATCCCTGTTTCGTCCTCGCCCCGCAAAGCCCACAGGGCGGTTGGCCGATAGACGGCATCAAGGAATTGATTGACAACATCATGAGGGAGTATGACGCGGTTGACGGCGCCCGGATTAGCCTCAGCGGCCTGTCCTATGGCTCCGGCGGTACCGTCTCACTGATGACCAAATACCCTGAGATGTTTGCTGCTGCTGTCCCCGTCGCGGGCGGCAGCTTCAAAATCGACGCGTATGACACCATCAAGGACAAGTCAGTCTGGATTATTATGGCTGCTGATGAGAGCGAAGGGTCTGTAAACAATGCGAAAGAATCCGTCGCTGCTTATGAGGAAAAAGGCCACAAGGTTCTTTATGGAACCTGGAACGGTCTTCTCAGAGGCGAGGACTCACGCATTATGGCGCAGAAACTGATTGATGAAATCGAGGAAACCGGCGCCAAGATGATTCTCACCTTCTATATCAAAGGAACGACCATCTTCTATCCACATCTGAGCTGGAACGCTACCTACAGCAATGAAGCATTCCGTGACTGGTTGCTTTCCCAGGCACAGGAAATTCCATACGAACCTGCGAAGTAAAATGCTCATAACCCCTATCATTGACAGCAATGCCTGAGCAGGCGGCCGGAAGCGCAAGCTTCCGGTCGCTTTTGACTATTCGGCAAACAGGTTTAACTGCCCTGTCCCCCTCAATTTGTCCGCCTGCTGATGATGATCAGCTCGAACTCACATTTACGCAGCATGCACCGGATGCTGAGCTGTCCATTTTCGCAGCTGATATTTTCCTCGCTGTACTCAGGCTGAGCGCGCATTTTTATCTGATTGATGCTTTGTACGCCAAGCGGTTCCTGGACTTTCATATCGGCCATCACTTTCTTGCTGTCGCTGTGGTCAAGCATGAAGTGATACCGCTGGATTCTCAAGTCTGTCGCTTGAAGGATCAGTTTCCATTGATATTCATGGATCTCCATCATCTGGGACGAGGAAATGCTAAACGGCTTGGCGTAGGAAATGTCATAAGCGAACTCCGTTAAAGGATGATGGCAGGTGAGAAGCACAAGCTCATCGCCTTTACGGGTCAGAATGCCATAATCGTTTTTTTCCAGTACCTCCTTGCCCAATTTCGACAGCGCCCACATGGCCCAGTAAGTGGGTTTGCGCAGCCCGTTGACCGTTAGCAGACCAAAACCGCCATGAAACTCCTGCACCGGCAAGGGAATCGCTTCTTCCAGGTAATCCAGGCCTGTCCAGTGAAGCAGCAGCAATTTGTCGCTGTCATTTTTCAACGAATCGTAAATCAGTGAAGTTCCGGCAAAGGCGCTGTCGTGGATGGGATTGAACATGGACAGGGAAAGGTTCCACTCCGTTGCAATCAAGGGAAGTTTCTGATACTTCTGGCCTAACTGGCCGCGCAAATTATCAAGCAGGTTCTTTACATAGTCTCGTTCCATTAAAGAGGGGCTTTGCTCCAGCAAAGTAGTGCTTTTGGCAATCCTGCGCACATTGAGCGCAAGATTGTCCTCCCTGACGATTTCCGAGTACAGATGCAGGCTGAAAGCGTGAACCGGGGCTTGGTGCAATTCACAATATCTCATAAAAGCCCTGACCCATTTTTTACTCTTGATGCCAACAGACGTGATGGAAGGGCCTACAATCCTTGCCTGCGGCAATATGGATTCAATGGTTTTGGCTGTCTCCACATAAAATCTGAAAAACTCCTGCTGTGTGCCTGTCCAGGAAATGTCAGTCAGATCTGGCTCATTCCAAACTTCAAAGTACCACTGGCTCACTTCTTCCGTTCCATACCTGGAAACAAGATGAGACATCAGCGCTCTGACCAGATCGCGCCACTGGCCAAGGGAGGCGGGAGGCGTAATGTTCGCCCTCCAGGAAAATACGGTCTGGTTACCGGAAGCCAGAATGCTGGGCATGAAGGTCAGCTCCAAAAAGGGTTTCAGGCGGATGGACAGCAGAAAATCCAGCAGTTGATCCACTAAAAAGAAATTGTACTGAATATCGCCGTCTGTATCCGCCTTGATCATCATCATGTCATCGCTCATCAGCCCATGAAAACGCACATAAGAAAAACCAATCTCTTCCTGCAGCTGCATCAATTGCCGCTGTACATGGGATAAGAGCCCCTCATAAGCCCTGCCGATTGTGGTCACACGCACCGTCGAGCCAAAATACTGGGCGCTGGCTGCCTGAGCGCAATCAACCTCGATGAAGAAGCATTCTGCCGCTGTGCGAGGAAGCTCCGGTTGTGACTGGACTTGAAGGTATTTCATAATCAGGCTGACATCCAGTTCAGGAAAAGTGTCCATATAACTTCCGTGCTTGATCGATTCCAGCGCGCCTTCCATGATCATGGTCTGTTTTTGAATTTCCCGTCTGAATTTGCCTGGTGTAATGTTGAATTTACGGCTGAATAAGGACGCCGCGTACTGCGGGGACGAGAAACCGCTTTTATATGCGATGTCATTGATTGGAGTTGTAAAATCTGTCTGCAGGTATTCATGGTACTTTCTCAACCTGATGCTGTTGAGATAATCGCTTAGCGTCATGCCAAGGTTTTTCTTTATATAGGCTGAAAGGTAGTTGGTACCGACGAATTCTCTGGAAGCCAGGTTCTGAAGCGTAATGCGCTGGGTATAATTCTCGTTGATATAATCCAGAATCCTTAGGATTCGCTCCGGGGAACTGCTTCTCACATCCATTTTACCAGGCTCCGGCTCCTTGGTAAAATGGCTCATCAATGCGCCCAAGATCATTTGCACATGGGCGGAAACAGTGTACAAGTATCCGGTGTTCTTATAGTAAACTTCAAGCGCAATGGAGCAGAGACTCCTGCGGATGATATCAATCGCCGGATTGTCCCCGGGATTTCCGACGCATTCAAAATCACTGGATAAGCAGGCCTCATACATTTTCCGGACGCTGATCTCCTCACAGTTTATCTGGAGGGCTATAACCTGGTTGGGCTCTTCTGTTTGATTGGTCGCATGGATGATATTCGGGCCAATCACCACAAGGTCGCCTTCCTTGATCCGCATCATTTTGCCTTTGTATTCCACATAAAATGAGCCCTTGATGGACATCAGAATCTCAAGCTCCTGGTGCCAATGGAAGGGAAAGGAGCGAACGGAATGAAGGTATACCCTGATTGGAAGTCCTTCCAGGTACTCTATAAATTCATAACGCTCGTTCAAAACAGACCTCCTGTTATAACCTGTTAACATATCAAATCTGGGTTGATTCGTATTATAATATACCACAACTTGAAACCAATGGATATTGATTTTATAATTCTTACAACCAACAATAGCATAAACTCTCAATGACGCGCTTGGCATAGACGCAACTGATCCGTACCGCTAAGCATGATGGCTATAGCATCAATAAATAAGCACCATTATATCAACATTTTATGTGTATTCAATTCATTGACCTATTGCTATCATATATTCAGTTGAAATTGATCGTTATTCTATCTGTTTTGAACAGTATCCGCTTTTTGACCGATAGTATCCTTACGCATCTCACGCAAAGAGTATTGTATAGTATGTCCGCTTCTGAACAACTGACAGGACGCAGCTGCTGTGACACACAGCCGAAAGGAGGGTTGACTGCATTCAGCAAGGCTTTCTTTCTTCTCTCAAAAGTCTTCTCGTTAACTGTACCGACTGATAATGATTGTTTTTACGGATTAAAGGAGAAAAATATGCGCAAGTTTTTAGCTTTTATGCTCATCTTGATGATGACGCTTTCCTCAATCTCAGCTTTGGCCGCCGGCGAGCTTAGTTACGAAGTGAGGAAAGGCGCCACTGTTCCTGTGTTTGTTAAGTCCGCAGCAGGAGAAACCGTAGGTCTTTCTTATGGCGGAGTTAACGTGTTCAAAGGAATCCCCTACGCTACAGCGGAACGTTTTAAGGAGCCGGTACCCTTCACCTGGGAGGGAATCCGGCAAGCAAACCGCTATACCGAGATTTGTCCGCAAGGAATCAGCGCGGTTAACCGCAACGAGGTTCAAAATCTGTGCAACTACATTGTTGAAGGGGAGGATACCTGCCTGTCTATCAATATTTGGACGCCATCGGTTGATCCGGAAGCAAAGCTGCCGGTGCTGGTATGGCTGCACGGAGGAGGATATTCCAGCGGGTCATCTGCTGAGCACCGTATTTATGAGGGCTACAACCTGGCCAAATACGGGAATGTGGTTTTTGTCAGCCTCAATCATCGCCTGAATTACCTGGGATTCCTGGATTTATCAGAATATGGTGAAGAATTCAAATATTCTGCAAACCTGTCTTTTGTGGACATCCTTTGCGCGCTGGAATGGGTGCATGATAACATCGCCGCTTATGGCGGGGACCCCAACTGCGTGACCATTGACGGACAATCCGGCGGTGGCGGCAAGGTAGCGACACTCATGGGCATCCCACGTGCAGAAGGGCTCTTCCACCGCGCTGTCGCTCAATCAGGCGGTTCCGCCAGCTCCACGCGCACTTCTGAGACTTCCAGGGCGCAGACTGCCGAACTGGTCAAGTATCTTGGCTTGGAAGGCAAGCCGGGAGAAGAAATCGTCAAGACCTTGCAAGAGATGCCTTATGATGAGTTGCGGGCTGCATGCCGGGAAGTCAAGTACTCTGCTGGCCCCACCATTGACGGGGATTTCTATACCGGCAGCGTGGCGTTTTCCGCGGGCAAGGTTCCTTTGATGCGCACATCGGTGTTTTCTGAGTTTACATCCAACGCCGGCCCGCTTTATGGCGGTCCCGTATGGGAAAGCAAGGAAGTCTATCTCGAGAACTACTTCCCTGCCATGACAGATGAGATTGTCATCGCCAAGTATCAGGAGAAATATGGTGACAAGTGGCAGGAAGTCATGGATGAGTTCCTGAAAGCCTATCCGGACCACAAGGCGGTGGACGGCCTGTATGTCACCAACCGCAACAATAACTTTGTCACAGATTATACCAACATGGGTGGAACCGCCTACCAGGCGGTCATCGCCTACAACCAGCCTCTGTTGGGCGGCATCACGGCCATCCATACAGGCGGGGACATCTTCCTTTTCTTCCGCAACACAAAAAATGTCGCGGACTACTGGATCATGGGCGATGAGGAAAACGCCGAGAGATGTTCCATGGCCATGGCTGACGCGCTGGTGGCCTTCATGAAAACCGGCGACCCCAGCACTGAGAGTTTGGCCTGGCCTGCCTTCACAATCCAGGAAGGCGCCACCATGATTTTTGACGCCAACAGCAGAGTTGGGTATTTCCATGATGCCGATCTGATGGCTTTGATTGCCAAGTAATTGATTTCAATGCCTGCGCGGGATACGGAACGGCTCCCGCGCGGGCGGTTCGTTCTATCATGCAAGTGCTCACAACACGCGTAACGAGTCGAATCAAACCCTTAGCAGAAATCCCCCTGTTAAATGACTTTTAGGAAAGGAGCATTTTTCATGAAAAACAAGAACAAATGCGCGCTGGTTTTCTTGACACTGCTGGTCTTCCTGTTCACATATACCGCTCAGGCGGAAGACGGAGAGCGCGCCTTCACCGGCTTGGGTGAAATCAGCACAAATTTCGGCAAAATTACCGGCGTGGTAGGTAACGATTATGATGTCACAATCTACAAAGGCATCCCATATGCAGCTCCGCCTGTAGGCGAGCTGCGGTGGGCTCCGGCGCAAGACCCTGCTCCCTGGGAGGGCGTAAGGGCGTGTGACAGCTTCGCTCCCACCGCAATCCAGCCCTCTTACCTGAAAAATTTTTCACCGGATATTCCGGAATATGCCCCAACATGGGGTGCCTTCTATCCGGAAACCTATCCCGAAAGTGAAGACTGTCTTTACCTGAACGTCACAACCCCGGCCGTTGAGGGAAACGAAAACCTGCCAGTATACATATGGTACCACGGCGGCGGGCTCAATCACGGATATTCCTACGAGCTGGAGTTTGATGCGCAGGCTCTTGCCAGCAAAGGAATCATTGTTGTTACCGTAGGACATCGCCTGAACGTATTTGGCCTCCTGGCGCTGCCGCAGCTGACAGAGGCTAATGGGTACGGCGGATCGGGCAACTGGATTGTGACGGATATTGCCAAATCGATCGAGTGGGTTTTCAACAACATCAAGGCCTTTGGCGGCGATCCCTCGCGGATTACGGTATCCGGCCAATCAGGTGGATCGAGCAAAACCACCGCAGCCCTTGTTTCTCCCTTGTCCAATCAGTATGTCACAGGGACACTGAACCAATCCTCCCTTGGCGCGTTTGGCACGTACAGGTCTCAGGAGGATGGTTATGAAGCGGGTTACGCGGTCCTTGACGCCCTGGGCTTGCCCCGTGACTGCACCGTTGAGCAATTGCGCGCCGTGCCTGTGGACGACTTGAAAAAAGTTGTGGATGACGGAGTATTCAAAGGAAGCATCGTCATCGACAATTTCGCTATCACAAAGTCTCCTAAGGAATTTTACCTTACCCCGGGCGCCTTGAACGGGAAAAACATGATGGCTGGCAATATTTTCGGCGAGAGTGGCGCGTATGAAGCCACCACCGCAAAAGAGCTGTATGCCGCTATCCGGGCGCAGTTCGGGGATGAGCTCTGTAACAAGTATGATTTGGAAAACGCTGTAGAGATCACAGATGGCATGGTTCCCTACTACAAAACAGCTATCAAGAGCTGGTTCGCCAGTTACTCTACCAGGCTTTATGGGGAGATCATGACCGCTCAGAACGATGGTAAATTCTTTACCTACACATTCGGCCGCATACCACCCAGCAATGAATGGAGCTGGCACTCAGCGGAGCTCTGGTACCAATTTGGTTCCTATCGTCTGGGAAAATATGAGCGTCCCTGGACAATCTGGGACGATGTAACGGCTGAGGTTACCATGAATTTTTGGAGCAACTTCGTTAAGAACGGAGATCCCAACGGATATGGACTGCCCAAATGGACAGGTGGTGAAAGCGGCGCGTACATGTTTGTTGACGCCGAACCCTACCTGATCCCCAGCACACCGCTGGACGGGATTTTCCGTGAGCATCTCATCAACGTTAATCAGCTTGGTGATATCATCAAATAACAAAAATCCACGAAAGTGTTTGTTTATGGCCAGGGTTCGAGAGAGTTTTACTTGATTCGCGTGCAATGGGAATCAAAATCGCCGGCCAGTATCGGTGATTTTGATTCCTCTTAATTCTCCAAACCAACAATCACCCGTTCAGTTTTCAGGTATACGCGGTTGTTGAAGAGAGATTGTATAAAGATGGACGATATGAAGCGTATAAGTCTATGAAAACTTAAGGTTGATACTCCCTTGCACATTTTGCTCAGGTAGTATACAATATATTTGTATAAAAAGAAGACGCGAATATGAGTAAATCTGAACTTTTCTAGTTAGGCTGACATGTTATCATATATTTGACGATTTGGAATAATTTGAACCAGATTTGGCAGGTGCAACATGATAGATTTAAAAGGAAAGCCGTTCTATTTGACGAATGAAGATATCGCCTGGGTGGAGGAAACTCTTTCCGGGATGACGCAGGATGAGAAGCTGCGCCAGCTATTTTGCATGATTATCTATGATGCGCAGGAGGAATACCTGCTGCGCCTGGCCAGGGACATCCAGCCCTGCGGCGCGATGTTCCGCCCCTTCCCCAAGGATGACGCGGTCAGGATTTCCAGGCTGCTGCAGGAAAACTCCAAAATCCCCATGCTCCTGCCCGCCAACCTGGAGCGCGGCGGCAACGGCCTGGCCAGTGACGGCACGCAGGTTGGAACACCACTGCAGGTGGCGGCGACGGATGACGTCTTTTTCGCGGAGGCGCTGGGCAGCGTAGCCGGGCGGGAAGCCGCGGCTGTCGGCGGCAACTGGTCCTTCGCGCCCATCATCGACATCGATTTCAACTGGCGCAACCCCATCACCAATGTGCGCACCTTTGGTTCAGACCCCAGGCGGGTATTGGAGATGGGCGTCGCCTATGTGAAGGCCATCCAGAAGGAAGGCGTCGCCGCCTCCGTCAAACACTTTCCGGGCGATGGCTGCGATGAGCGGGACCAGCACCTGGTCACCTCCATCAATGACCTCTCCTGCGAGGACTGGGACAGCACCTATGGGGCGGCCTACAAGGCCTGCATTGACGCGGGCGCGCTGACGGTCATGGCTGGGCACATCATGCAGCCCGCCTACTCCAGGAGGCTCCGGCCGGGCATCAGGGACGAGGAGATCATGCCCGCCACCCTGGCGCCGGAGCTGCTCAAGGACCTGCTGCGCGGCAAGCTGGGCTTCAACGGGCTGATCGTGTCGGACGCCACCACCATGGCCGGCTTCTGCATCCCCTTGGGGCGCGAGAAGGCCGTGCCTGCCTGCATTGCCGCAGGCTGCGACGTCTTCCTGTTTACCAAGAACATGGAGGAGGACATCGCCTTCATGCGAAAGGGGTACGAAGACGGGGTCATCACGCCCCGGCGCCTGGACGAGGCCGTGACCCGCATCCTGGCGCTGAAAGCCGCGCTGAAGCTGCATCAAAGGGACAACCGGCCAACCCTGAAAAACGCGGATAAAATTGTCGGCTGCAAGGAGCACCGCGATCTGGCGCGCAGGTGCGCGGAGCGGTCCGTTACCCTGGTGAAGGACAAGGGCGGCATCCTGCCCATTTCTCCTGAAACCCACAAGCGGATCATGCTCTATCCCATCGTGACCGGAGAGAGTTACTATGGCGGGACCGGGGAGGACATCGGCGCGGTTTTTAAAGAACGACTTGAAAAAGAGGGCTTTGAAGTCACCATCTTCACCCCGCCCCAGGGTATGGAGGGGCGCTCAAGCAGGACCACCGACATCACCGAGAACTACGACCTGCTCCTGTATGTATCCAACCTGATGACCAAGTCCAACCAGACCACCGTGCGCATCGAGTGGGCCCAGCCCATGGGCGCCAACTGCCCCAATTATTCCGCGGTGGTGCCCACTGTCTTTGTGTCCCTGGCCAACCCCTACCACCTGGTGGATGTGCCCCGGGTGCCTGTGATGATCAACACTTACAGCGCCCTTCCTGACAACATCACTGCCCTGATTGACCGCCTTTTGGGGCGCGCGCCCTTTGTCGGGCTCAGCCCCGTGGACGCTTTCTGCGGCAAGTGGGACGCCCGTCTGTAAACCTGTATTTTTCCGTAAGATAATATTACGGAAAGAATAAATAAAGGAGGAAACCATGAAAAAGATCCTGTCATTCTTACTCATCCTGACCCTGGCAATAGGCATCCTGCCCGGCCTTGCCGAGGGAGACCTGGTGCAGCTGCCGCGCAATGAGACCCTGTCCTATTTCGGCCTGGCCTGGGGCACCGCGTCCAGCTACAACCCCCTGGAGGCCGGCGGCAATGTCGGCATGGGCATCGGCGGCGGCCGCTTTCTGGTGTATGAGTCACTGTACATGTACAACATGCTCACCAACGAAAATGAACCCCTGATCGCAGAAAGCGCCGCTGTGCTGAGCGAGGACGGCACGCGCTACACGGTCAAGCTGAAGGAAAATGTCACCTTCAACGACGGCACGCCCTGCCTGGCCAAGGACGTGAAGTTCTCCTATGATGTGCATGACACGACCAAGTTCGCGGACATCGTTACCCCCAGCCCGGACATCTTCACCTATATCAAGGAAGTGGTGGTGGTGGACGACTACACGCTGGAGTTTGTCCTGAATCAGGACAACTACAACCCACTCCTCGCCGCGAGCTACCTGACCACCGTCCCGATCCTGCCGGAGGCCGTCTGGATGCCCCGCTGGGAGAAGCATGGCCCGGCTATGACCAAGCTGTTCAATGAGGACACCGTGGCCACCGGTCCCTACAAGCATTTTGCCAGTGACGCAGCCCGTCAGATCCTGATCCGCGTGGACACCTACTGGGGACAGGCGGAGAATATGTTTGGCAAGCTGGCCAAGCCAAAGTACATCTCCCATGATATCCTGGCTAACAACGACGCCGGCGCCATCGCCTTCGGCGAGGGCCGCATCGACATCAACCAGCAGTTCCTGGCCAACGTGGAAACCTACATGAACAGCATGAAGGATGAAAACGGCAACTCGCTGGTCAATACCTATTACAACGAGCCGCCGCATCACCTGGGCTGGGGCATGCCCTCCATGGTCATCAACCTGAACAAGCCCGGCCTGTCTGATCCTGTGGTGCGCAAGGCGCTGGCGCTGTGCCTGGACTATGAGGCCATCGCCATCAACGCCATGTCCGGCTATACTGCCCCCATGAAAATGGCTTACATCAACGCGTATCTCTTTGAGGACTACATTGACTGGGACAATGAAGAGATGCAGGCCCTGATGTGGGATACAACCGACCTGAGCGGCAATGTGGCCGAAGCCAACCGCCTGCTGGATGAAGCCGGCTACCTGGATGTGGACGGCGACGGCCTGCGCGAGATGCCCGATGGCAGCAAGATTGAGTGGAAGGCTTCCTGCCCGGCCGGCTGGTCCGACTGGAACCTGACCCTGGAGGCGCTGGTGGAAAGCGCAAAGGCCGTTGGCCTGAACGTGATCACCTACTTCCCGGAGATGGCCATCTACTTCAATGATCTCTATTACGGTCACGCCGACATCGGCATGTGGACCATGACCCCCACGGCCTCCGTCGCCATGCCCTGGCAGGCGGCGCAGTTCACCATGTATTCCAAGGGCATCCCGCCCATTGGCGAATATGCGGCGCGCAACTACAACCGTTTCCACAGCGACCGCCTCGATGAGCTGGTTGAGCTGAGCATGACGGAAACCGATATGGAGGTGCTGCGCGAGTATTACACCGAAATCAACATCATCTGGCTTGAGAACCTGCCCTATGTCCCCTTCATGTACCGCCCGCAGGTGTTCCAGACCACCTATGCCGGCTACTGGACAGGCTTTGTCTCAGGCAAGGACAACAGCACCATCCCGCCGATGCTGTGCATGGACCAGGCTGGCATCCGCGAGCTTTATCTGCTTGAACCGACCGGACGCGAGTAATTGATACGCTAAAACCTTTTCAAGGGTGCGGGGCGTGGGTTTCCGCCCCGCACCTGCCGTGGCAGATCAAAGCGGAAAACCTGAAGCGGGCAAAAAGTTTCAAATCAACCTGAGCAATGCAGGGAGAACATGAAAGCAATGAGTACATTCGCAAATGAAAGACGGAGCAGGTTCGTCCGGGAAACGCTGACAACAAGGACAGTAGCCTTCCTGTTGATCGGGGCAGTCATCGCGGTTCTGGGCCTTTTTCTACGCGGGCCGGTGATCCTGGCCTGGCGCCTGGCCTTCGCGCTGATCGTCCTGTTTTATGCCGGCACCTACCTGTTTCCGGCAAGCGGGAAATATTACCGCAAAAAAGTGGGCTGGTATCTGGTGACCTTCGCCATCGCTCTGGCGCTGAATTTCCTGCTGCCCAGGATGATACCCGGCAACCCGGTGGACATCATGATACAGGAAATCGTCTCGGGCATTCAGGATTCTTCCAAAGCCGCCGTCTACAAGCAGCAATACATCAAGAGCCTGGGCCTTGACAAGGGAATCCTGGAACAGTTTTTCCTGTATGTGAGCAACATGCTGCAGGGCGACCTGGGCGTCTCTTTTACTGAAAGCCGTCCGGTAACGGAAATCCTGTCCAGCAAGATTCCCTGGTCGGTGGCCATCATGCTGCCCTCCATTGTCGTGGGATGGGTGATTGGCAACCTCCTGGGCGCTGTGACCGCCTACAAGAAGGGTTTGTTTGATAAAATCATCTTCCCTGCGGCCCTGTTCCTGTCCTCGATCCCCTCCTTTATCCTGGCGATGATGCTTCTGCTGTGGCTGGGGGTCGGCCTGCGCTGGTTCCCCGTTCTGGGAGGCTACAACACCCTGATTGTGGACAAGACCTCCATGGTGTATTACCGCTCCCTCTTTGAGCACTGGACGCTGCCGTTCTTATCCCAGTCGCTCATCAATATCGGCGGGCAGGCGATTGGCATGCGCTCGATGTCCCTGTACGAATTGAACGCCGATTATGTGCTCTACGCCAAGCTGCTGGGCATCAGGGACAAGAAAGTGACCCGCTATGTGTTTCGAAACGCCATGCTGCCGCAGGTATCCGGCCTGGCGCTGTCCCTGGGCGCGATGGTGACAGGATCCACGCTGATTGAGATCGTGTTTGGCTACCCCGGCATCGGCCTTCAGCTGATGCAGGCGATCCGCAACATCGACTATCCCCTGATTTCCGGCTGCACATTGATTATTTCCGTGACCATGCTGATGGCCAATTTCCTCATTGACGTCATTTACGGCCTGATTGATCCACGGGTGCGTTCAGCGCAGGTAGAGGAGGGTTGAGTATGCAGAATATCAAAATCATGTTCAAATCTCCCCGCTTTCTGACCGGGCTGATTCTGCTGATGATCGTTGTGATCTACGCGGTGTTCTATCCGATCATCGATACGCGGGATCCCAAAGCAAACCGGGTGGTCAATCCTGAGTATGAGCGGGTTTTGCCCATTCTCAACGCTTTGGGAGAAGGAAATGCTGAGGAGGCGGTCAGGCTGATCGATGAGCTTTCGCCCAAGGCAGATGAGACACTCAAAGGCGTGCTGACGGAATGCAAATATGAAATTGAGCTGACCGCCTTTTCCCGCGCGCTCTCCGGCGCCAAGCAGGTAAAGGGCAGCAAATATCCGCTGAACGCCGAGTTCACAGCGCTGAAAACCATCCTGGAGCTGCCCAAGGGCGCGACAAGCGAGCAGATGGCAGCAGCTGAGGCGGCTGCCCGAACAGAGCTTGACAGGTTGCAAGCCCATTATGACGCGGTTGTTTCAGCGGCAGCGGCTATCAAGACGGGCGGCACAACTGATGGGATTTCGGACCCTGAAGTCAAGGCCGAATTTGAGGCGATCATGGGTGAGAGCGACCTTGGCGCCGCAGTTGACAAGCTGGTTAAAGACCATGAAGCCAACCAGAAATGGGTCGTCACCATCACGGAGCGCCTCAACGGCATCGGGCTTGAATATGACAGTGCCCGCAAGGTCATCACCTCCGCGGTTCCCGGTACCTTTCTGATTCAGAAAAACCAGCCGCCGTCCGCCGATTACCCGCTTGGCACGGACATGGAATCCCGCAATATCCTGCTTCAGATGGCGCATGGCGCCAGGCTCTCCTTGATGGTCGGCCTCATCGCCGGCTGCATCGCCACCTTCATCGGTCTTCTCATCGGCCTGTTCGCGGGCTATGTGGGCGGATGGGTTGACAATGTGCTCTCCACAGGCACCAACCTCTTCCTTGTCATCCCTTCATTTGTCATCCTCATCCTGATTTCCGTAGCCCTGGGCCAGATTCGGGAGGCCTGGATTACCGGCCTGGTCATCGGCCTGACCTCCTGGCCCTGGACCGCCAAGTCGGTTCGTGCGCAAACGGTCAGCCTCAGGTACCGCGACCATGTCAACATGGCGCGCATCACCGGGTACTCCACCCCGCGCATTATCCTGTCCGAAATCCTGCCCTACATCGCCTCCTATGTGGTGATGGCCTTCATCCTGCAGGTTGCTTCGGGAATCATGGCCGAGTCCACCCTGTCCATTCTGGGCCTAGGCGACCCGACCGCGATTTCCCTTGGACGGATGATTTCCCGCGCCCAGCAGTACAACTCCATCACAGACGGACGCTGGTGGGAGTTTATGCCGGTTGCCCTGTGCATTGCCATGGTAACCTTCGGCCTGTACATGATGAATTCGGGAATGGACCAGGTGTTCAATCCCAAGATAAGGAGCTGAGGACATGGCTGAGCAGGTATTAAAAGTCAAGGATCTTAAAACCTTCTACAGGACCAGGCTGAAGGAAAATGTCTATGCGGTGGACGGCGTCAGCCTGGAATTGGAGGAAGGCAAGGTGCTGGGAATCGCCGGGGAATCCGGCTGCGGAAAGAGCACCCTGGCCCTCTCATTGATGGGATTTTATTTTCCGCCCCTGAACTTTGGCGGGGGAAGCATAGAAATCAACGGCACGGACATTATGAAGCTGCCGTATGAGACGCTGCGCACCCATTATCTGGGCAAAGAAATCGCCTACATTCCCCAGGCAGCCATGAATGCCCTGAACCCAACGAGGAAGCTGGTCCATTTCGCGATTGACATCCTCTCTGAGCACCGCAAGGACCTGACAAAGGAACAGATGATCAGCCTGACAAGGGAAAAATTTGATTTTTTGCAGCTGCCGGAACGCGCGCTCTGGGCCTATCCCTCAGAGCTGTCCGGCGGCATGAAGCAAAGGGCAGTCATCGCGCTGTCCACCCTCCTCAACCCGAAGGTGCTCATTGCCGATGAACCCTCCAGCGCCCTGGACGTATCCAGCCAGAAGGTAGTGATCGCGCTCCTGAGGAAGATGCTCAATGAGAAGCTGGTCAAATCCATGATTTTTATCACCCATGAGCTGCCCCTGTTAAGGCATGTGGCGGATGAGATCGTGGTGATGTACGCGGGCGAGCTGGTGGAAAAGGGCACCTCCGAGCAGGTCATTTTCGACCCGGTCCACCCCTATTCCTACGCGCTGATGCGTTCCATCATCGTGCCGGAGGAGGGAATGAAAGCGCAGAAGCTGTCCTGCATCCCCGGCGCGCCGCCCAACCTGAAAAACGTACCTGAAGGCTGCCGGTTCGCGGATCGCTGCGCCTATGCGATTGATGCATGCCGTCAGAAGAAAATCGAAATCGATGTGTTCTCGGAAGGCCGCTATAAGCGCTGCCTGCATTCAGTAGCGAGTTTGCGCGCGATGTATGAGGCTGAGGATCTGCCGCAGGAGACAGGGGGAAGCGTCCATGAGTAATCAGAAAAAATGCTTTGACCAGGTGTTGATTGAAACCCGAAAGGTCAACAAAGTGTTCGGCTCGGGCAAGAAGAGCGTCCACGCGGTCAAGGATATGGATTTTTTGCTGCACAAGGGTGAAATTGTGTCCATTGTGGGGCAGTCAGGCTCGGGAAAGACCACCCTGGCAAAGATCCTGCTGGGTCTTCTGAAGGAAACCAACGGAGAAATCATATACGATGGCAAGAGACGTGACCTGTCCAGCCTCCAGAAACGCCGCGCCTACTGGCAGAACATCCAGGCCATCTTCCAGGACCCTTTCTCTACATTCAACCAGTTTTTCCGCGTGGAAAAAATCCTCAACGACTGCCTGAACCTCCAGGAGCTGGGGCATCTGTCCATAGAAGAAAAACGGGACAGGATGCGTGATGCCTGCCAATTTGTCAACCTCAAATATGAGGAATTGTACAACAAGTATCCCTTTGAGCTCTCAGGCGGGCAGATGCAGCGGCTGATGATCGCGCGGATTTTTATGATGAAGCCCAACGTGCTCATCGCCGATGAGCCCACCAGCATGATCGACGCCTGCTCCCGCTCCACGATTCTTGATATGCTGATGAAGCTTCGGGATGAGCGGCAGATGACCATACTCTTCATCACCCATGACCTGGGATTAGCCTATTATGTGTCCGACACGCTCTACATCATGGAAAACGGCGAAACGGTGGAACGGGGCGAAGCAAGCCAGGTCATTCTTAACCCTCAGCACCCTTACACCAGGCGCTTGGTCAGCGACGTGCCCAAACTCAGGGAGGAGTGGGATTTGGAGCTGGCCTGAACCCGCACCATGACGGGAAGGGACTTCGCTTAAGTCTGACCGGAACCAGCATCGCTCCCAAAGACCCGGGCTGCGGCAACTTCTTTGCCCTGCTGGCTGCTCAGAGCAAACAAGCCTGATTGCTGATCAATGCGAAAGTATGCGCACCGGGAGGAATACAAGAGCTTAATATGGATAATGTGCGAATAGAAAACGACAAAATGTCCATCCTTGTCTTCACTCTGATGAACTTTGTGTTATCCATGACCGCGTTTTTGTTTTCAGGCATTTTGGATAAGGTAGCCGCTTCCCTGAATGTACCCGTCGCCAGTGCCGGAATGCTCAATTCCATGCATTCCTACGGTTCCGCCATCGGCGTGCCCCTGACCCTGATTTTGTTCAGAAAATTCAGCCGGGCCAGGATGTTGAAAACCATGCTTGCACTGTCCATCCTGGTAAACATCCTCTTAGTGACTGCCAGGGGTTTTGGCATCCTTCTGGCATTGCGCTTCCTCTCCGGAGTGAGCATCAACAGCTACGGAGTTTTGGCGACGGCGACCGTGATCGCCATGACCAAAAGGGAGCACCTGGGTCGTTCCCTCGCCCTTCTTATCGCAGGCAACTCCCTGGCCTTGGTCGTTGGTATCCCTTTCACCCGCGCCATCTCCGACCTGGCGGACTGGCGCGTAATCTTCTGGGCGCTTATCGCCATCATGGCGCTTTGCCTGACATATTTTCAAGTCAAATTGAAGGAAAAACAGCAGGAACATCCTAGGCTGAACCTGAGACTTGAGCTGCGGCTTCTGGTGAACCCCCGGATCTATCTGATCTTTCTGTTCACCTTCATAATGTTCATGGGCTACCACGGTGTATACAACTATGTCACGCCCTTCCTGCTGCACCTTTTTCCCCATGCGGAGGCCCGCATGAGTCTCTACCTTGTGTTCTTTGGCCTGGGCAGCTTCCTGGGCAATTACCTGGGAGGCCGCGTCTCTGACCGGATCGGCTACGCGCGCTCCATGCTTTTGGGAGCGGTGGCCCAGGCGTTGATGGTCTTCCTGATGCTTTTCATGCGCAATTCGCTCTGGGTGATGGTGATACTGATCTCCCTGTGGGTGATGAGTTCCTGGTTTATGGGATTGCAACTCAACTCCGGTGTGGCTCAGGAAACCAACAACCAATCCAACTTCCTGCTTTCTCTGACAGGCTCCGCCATCCAACTGGGCTCCGCTGTTGGTACAAGCATTGTTGCGGTCTGGATTTCGGCGGGGCATATGAATGAGCTTCCATGGTTTGCTCTCCTGAGCGCCCTTGTTGTCACCCTGCTTCAGATCTTTTCCATCAAAAGGCATCACAGCGTGAAGGAAGACCAGTCAGACAGCCAGGCAAATAAGCCCCCCAACGAGTTCGTTTGAGATGTACCTTCACCAACGAATATCAACAAAAGGAGAATACCCATGAAAATCGGGATCGGCACCTATTCTTTTGGCGGCATTGCCAGCTATCTGGGCCTGGGGCCAACGCTCCCGGAGAAGCTGGCGAAGGCAAAAAGCCTGGGTTTTGATTGCGTAGAGCTGTTGCCCGTTGAGCTTTCTGAAAGCGCGGAGGACATCAAACAATGGCTTCAGGAGACCGGGCTGTCAGTAGTCTCCGTTCACGCTGAGCCCAGCAAGGATATTGTGAAGAAATTGGCCGCCATCGGCGGCAAGGCCGTCATCTGGGCCGGAACGCCGTTTCACAGCAAAAAAGAGGCCATTGAGGTTGCGCAGCAGCTGGATGAAATGGCGGAGATGGCCGCCCCTTACGGCATCAAGGTCGGCTACCACAACCACAGCCAGGAATTCTATGTGGATGAAGGCAAAGCGCTCCTGGAGCACCTGCTGGAGAACGGCAGCAAGTTTTACCTGCAGCTGGACTGCGGCTGGGCGATGAACGCGGGCATGTACCCGCCCTACTTCATCCGCAAATACAAAAACCGCATCCTGTCCATCCATGTCAAGGAGAACGACAAGGTGAACGGGCCGGGCAAAAGGCCCGCTTCCAGGTATGATGAGAAACCGGCCTACCAGGCGGCCTTCGCCAACGCCAAAGCGCTCCCGCTTCAGGAGCGACAGAAGATGCTGGAGCAGTTCAACGCCTTTTTGGAAGCCGGCAAGGACAAGATGAGCAACCAGTGCAGGATGGGCGCAAAGGAATCAAACCTCAACTGGATTGAGATCAAAGAAGCCCTGGACGAGCAGGATTTTGAGGCCTTCTGGATTGTGGAGCGCGAAGGTTTTTATGATGAGCCCGACAAGTGCTTAAAGGAAGACGCCGAGTGGCTGCGGAAGCACGTGAAATAGGAGTTATTTGATTTTGGCGCGGGCGCGCGCGGCATAAAGAAAGCCGCCATCACCCGCGGACCCAGCAACCCGGCTTTCGCCCGCACGGCACAGCCTGTGAGGCATCATGCCTGTCTCCGAAGGCCACCTGACAGCTTTGCGGGCCTTGGGTAACATGGCAGGAAACACCAGCATAAAAAACGCGGAGGAAAACATATGAAGCCCCATCAGGCGGATTTCAATCTTTTGCTGGCCGTGCTGCGCAAGCAGGCGCCCGCGCGCCCGGTGCTGTTTGAGTTGTTCATGAACATGCCGCTGTATGAGCGCGTCAACGGGGAGCGGCTGCGGGATGATTCGCCTCTGGGCATCGCCCGTTTCACGGTGCGCGCCTTTCACAAAATGGGCTATGATTATGCCACACTGCACGCCTCCTCCTTTCATTTCGCGGGCGGCTTTGAGACCAAGCACACCCGCTCCCTCAACGCCAACGCGGGCATCAGGGATGAACGCAGCTTTGAAGCCTTCGCCTGGCCTGATCCAGACGCATGTTCGACCGACCTTCTGGACGAGATAAAAAGCGATTTGCCGCAGGGCATGAAATTGATGGTGATGGGGCCGGGGGGCGTGCTGGAGAATGTGATTGAATTGGTTGGCTATGAGAACCTCTGCCTGATGCTATATGACCAGCCTGAGCTGGCCGGGCGCATTTTTGACGCGGTCGGCAGCCGCCTGGTGCGCTATTACGAGCTGGCCCTGCAGCATGAGGCCGTCGGCCTGATTTCCTCCAATGACGACTGGGGCTTCAATTCCCAGCCCTTCCTGAGCCCTGCCATGATGCGCAAATATGTGTTTCCCTGGCATCAGCGCATTGTGGACACCGTGCACCGCGCGGGCCGGCCCGTCTTTTTGCATTCCTGCGGCAACCTGAACTCCCTGATGGACGAGGTCATCGCCATGGGCTATGACGCCAAGCACTCTTTTGAGGATAACATCCAGCCAATCGAACAGGCGTATGAGGCTTATGCGGGCCGCATTGCCCTGCTGGGCGGGCTGGATATGAATTACCTATGCACACGCCCGGAGGATGAAATCTACCGCCGTACCCTGGCGATGCTGGAGCGTTCATCCATCCGCGGGGGCTGGGCGGTGGGCACCGGCAACAGCGTGCCGGAATACCTGCCGCCGGAAGCCTTGTTTGCCGTGCACCGCGCAGCGCGTGATTTTACGAGCTGACACATCCCGTGAGGTTGACGAAGGCAGCAGGGCGACAAAAGACCCGGCGCGACGATGCAATAAAGATTGGAATCAGTATCAGCTATGTGACATCCAATATTCTCTTTTTGAGGAATTCTTCCAGGGCTTCCTCCGACAGGGGCTTTGAGAAATAGTATCCCTGTATTTCATCGCAGGCCACGCTTTTAAGAAAATCCGCCTGCTCTTTTGTTTCAACACCTTCTGCCGTAATCGTCGCGCTGAATGCTCTGGCCAGCAGAATAATGATTTCCGTGATGGAAGCTTTTTCCCTTTCCATATCCAGATGATGTATGATCCCTTTGTCTATCTTTATTTTATCAAAGGGCACCCGTTTCAAACGATACAGTGATGAATAGCCTTTACCGAAATCATCAATGGCAATGCTTACCCCCAGTTCCTTTAACTTGTACAGCTTCCTGATGACATCTTCGGGGTTTTTAGCAAGCGAACTTTCTGTGATTTCCAGCTCGATATATCTCGGGTTCACCCCGCTTTTCTCAATGACGCTTCTGACATCATGAACAAAACTTTCTCTCTGGAATTGTATCACCGACAGGTTCACAGAAACACGAAGAGGCGGAAATCCCTTTGTTATAAGCCTGTTATGCTCCTGAAGCGCTTGTTCCAGCACCCAGATCCCCACGTCATAGATCAATCCCGTTTGTTCAAGTATGGGGATAAATCTATCCGGCGGAATTCTCGTGTTATTGTCACTGGTCCATCTGAGAAGGGCTTCAACTCCGACGATTCTGCTGGTATCACAGCTAATCTGAGGTTGAAATTCCAGAAACAGCTCTTCTCTTTCCCAGGATTTAAAAAGACTGTTCGTAAGCAAGGTGTTTTCCGCAATATAGCTTTCCAATCTCTCCGTGAAGAAAACTATCTTCTCATACCTGTGCTCCGCTTCATATTTTGCCAGATCGGCATTCTTCAAAAGAGTATCTGCATCTGCTCCATCATCCGGATATACTGAGATGCCGATATACACAAAAACAAACAATGCTTCTATTCCCGTCTCAGTTGATATAGGCCGAGAAAAAGAAGCAAGCAATTTTTTCGCATACGCCTCTATCTGTTCGCGACTTCTTACATGAGGCAAAACAACAACAAATCCTCCTTCGCTTGCCCTGGAGATATCACAGCATTCATCCAGCAGATTTTCTAAAATCGTTGCCGTTTGTATTATGATCTGCTCACCTACGCTGTGGCCAAAGGTATCATTGATCATCCTGAGATTCTCAAGTTCAATGTCGATAACTGCTACTCTCTCCGAATCCTTCGTATTGCTGATAGCTCGCTCCAGTCTTTTCTTCAGCATGTTCCTGTTCGCCAATTTGGTTGCTTCATCAAAATAAGCGTAATTATACAATCTTTCTTCGTACAAGATTTTCTTTTTTGCGTCTCCCAATATATTCGCAATAATTATCAAAAAGTTTAATCGGCTTTGCGCGAGACCCGGATCAAGCCTGTCATTGTATTCAATGACCAATATCCCGCCTGTTCTATTGTTAATTGTTATTGGTATTGCAAAAAATGCATGAATTCCTCTCGACATGAAATAATCTCTTTGCTTCCCGGCTTCATCAAAGGAAATATTGGTGATGTCTTCGCACATGAAGGCTGTGTTTTGATTGATTATGGATTGAAGCAGAAGCAAATCCGCTTTCTTCATCTTCATTCCCGGCTGATAGGGAAATAACTCACTCCCGGCCTCTTTTACATATGTATTTTGAATTTTTGCGTCTTCACCATCCACGCTAAGATCAAGCAAATATGCGTAATTGAAATCAAGCACTCCGAAAGCCATTTTAAACATTTCATCGACTTTTTCTTTCACATTTCCACTGTCGATTGTAATGAAACTGGAAGAGATTTTTTCAAGTGTTTCTTGCTCCCTTGCGAACCTCCTATACTCCTTCACCTTTGAAGCATATTCAGTCGTTAAATATCGCACAAGGAAATAAGAAATCAAAATAACAAATATCCTTGTCGCATACTCATTTTTATCAATGATGACAGTTACTTTGGGGTAGCTTATCCAAAACACAATTTGAATTGCCACACAAAACACAGTGAAGATGATGGCGCTGATTCTGTCATCAAGGATAACAGTAAACAAGAGAAACAATATATAGATAGACCAGACCGTTAACGCTCCTGTCTCAACGTCTTTAATCATGAAATACAACATGCTCAGCATGCATATGATCAGGATTGCAATATTCTGAATCGTGTTCTTTCTTGTTATAAGCGGTATGAATCCCATAATGATTCCCATTAATATCATAGACGCAGCAAGGGCAAGCTCGTACTCCAGCGTCCTGTTCATGCCAAAATATCCGATTAAAAAGGAGATAGCGCCACCAAGCAAAAATATGGCTGCTGCCATTTTAAACAAACGTGATCGGTCTCCAGCCAGGTCTTTTGAGATCTCCAAAGACAGGTATGTTTTGTTTCTTTTTTCTATCAGCCCGGTCTTTCTCAGTATTGAAAACAGCGTTATTGTCGGAATCAAGAGAAATGGGACAGCGAATTTAGGATGCTGCTTCCTTCCCAAAAGATCAGGCAGAAATTCTATGACAGCTTCTATCAAAAATAGAAACATGATCGATAAGATGAAATGTTTTGCCTCCCGTTTCGCAGGGGTATGAGCCTCTATTGTTCTCCACCAACCAATCAGCAACATGATGCTGGCAATTGAAAACATAACGTAGTATACGTTCAGCCATATATTTCCAGCGTACATGGGAGCCATGTTCGTCCAGCCAAAATCAGTCTGCACCATCTGATATTGTTTCTCAACAAGGAATCCGAAAGGACCAAAGAGAATAATGTTGATCAAGGCAGGTGAATAAATCACAACAAGCATCCTTCGCTTGTTGAACCGCCTGTCTTTTTTTGTGAGAACCAGTATAAAATGAAGTAAAAAGCTGCTGAAAATTCCCCAGCCAAAAGCGGAGAAAGACCTCCAAAAAGCGCTCGCCTCCGCTGAAGGCGCTGAAGTTGAAATAGAATATGAAAATGACCAGATCGCCAATGAGCTTGTCAGAGACAGAAACAGCTTGTTAATATTATTCTTGGTGTTAGTAGCTATTATAGCTGCCCCAAAAACCATATAAAAACAACCGCATAAGTAAAATATGATTGATAGGATGACATCATATTTCATGCTCTTTCCCTCCATTGGGCTTACAGCCAAGGCGCAATGAACCGTCCTGTGATGCTGTGAAAACATCGGTAGAAGTGTTGGGAGAGGAAAATCCAGTCAATTTACATAACTACCCTGTTCTTTCTGTAGTCTTCCTATTATACATGAGTTTATCGCATATATCTATGCTCTTCTCGATATTGTAAATGTCCAAAGTGTAGGAGTGTCAAACATAGGTAACACATTGGCGCAATTCTGGCAGCAGCCCGGTGTCAAGGGTAAGGTGGAGATTTGCGAAGCAAATACTACCTGACCTTGACACCGCTTCCCTGGTAGAATTCGGGGCGGCTCAATGGTTCGCCATTGAGCCTTGATTACATCACCCCCAGATACAGGCCCAGCACTTCATTGGGCGATCTCATCCCAAGGCAGGTCATGATGTAATCGTTCGATGCTGCCTGGTACCTGGCCAACTGACTCCTTCCATCCTCCAGACTGTACATCCGCATCTTCCTGTAAAACCTCATCTCATCCGTCCGGTGCTGACGCTCAACCTTTCCGTTGTGCCGGGGTGTGGCGATCCGGATGCGGTGGTACGCTATCCCCATGTCCTCCAGCGCCTGCTCAAACAACGTCTTGTGTTTGGATTTGGTGACCAGCAGCGCGTTGGTGAACTCCGTTCCATTGTCCGTCTGTATCGCTCTGATGGGGAAGGGGGATCGCCTCACCAGTTTCTCCAGAAAGTCCCGCGCGCTGTAGGCGCTGCGTTCATCGTACATCTCCCGAAAAGTCCAGCGGCTGCACTCTTCCTTTGCCGTAAACTGGTAGTATTTCCCGCCATCCGACACACAGTACGAAGGCACATACTTCACATCCAACTGCAGTTTCTGACCCGGATAGTCCGCCCGCTGGTAGGGCTTGGGCTTGTGATCCTTCCGCTTTGTGACGTTTTGCTTTCCAAGCAGCTGGTCACTGTCCGCTTGAAGCAGCCATAACTTCGCGTGTATCCATAGTTCCTGGCCTTTTGGTAACCCAGCAGCAGATCCTCTCGGTACTGCCTGCCGTAGCGCTTTACCAGCTTCTCTTCACTCCGATTTTGTTTGCGGGGGTTGGTATGGGGACTTCGCTTGCGCTCCAACAGGCTTTGCCAGGTCCCATCCCAGCGATTTCGCCATTTCCATACACATTTCCGGCTTACATGGTAGCGAAGTGAGGTCTTGGTCAATCCATGGTTCCTGCAATACAACATCATCTGTTGACGCCAGTGCGCATCCTGAGTTAACTTGTTCATGCAGAGAGCTCCTTCAGTAGTTTTGTTTTGGAAAATCCATTCTACCAGAGTCTCTCTGCTTTCTTCTCCCTAAGTGTTACCTATGTATCGTACCTCAACAGCCGGCGTGACGTTGATCCGGAAATTCACGAACTTTTTTAGAGAATCCTGAATAAATGTTGCTGATATGTGGTAGAATAAACTTCGATAATCAACGAGGTGATCGATATGGAAAAAATCAAGCGCAGTGACAGGTTGGTTGCCATGACCAGGATTCTGGCGCAAAACCCCAATAAAATCATATCCTTCCAGGGTTTTTGTGACCAGTTCCATGCCGCCAAATCCACCATCAGCGAGGACATTGCGATGATCGCAGGGGTGATGGAGGCTTACGAGTTGGGTACGGTGACCACGATAACAGGTGCCGCGGGCGGTGTGCGTTTCCGGGCGATGATGCCCTGGCACGAGGCGCTGGAAACCATCTCGGAGATTGCTCACACCCTCAATCATGAGGAAGACCGCACATTGCCCGGGGGATACCTTTACCTGCTGGATTTGCTGTCAAACCCTGTGCTCACACGCAAAATGGGCTGTATTCTTGCGCAACCATGCTATGAGTTGGGCATCGACTTTGTACTTACTATGGAAACCAAGGGGATTCCCGTGGCGATGATGACTGCTGAAACCCTCAATGTACCGCTGGTCATTGCCAGGCGCAGCAGCAAGGTATATGAGGGCAGCGCGGTCAACATCAATTATCCGGATGGCAAAGGCGGTATAGAAACCATGTCCCTTGCCCGACGCGCAGTAGCTGCCGGCCAGCGCGCCCTGATTGTGGATGATTTCACCCGTCATGGCGGCACTGCCCTTGGAATGATTGCCCTGATGAAAGAGTTTAACACCCAGGTGGCAGGTCTGGCCTTTATGCTGGCAATGGAACGGGAGTGTCCCTTGTCTGACCTTCCGGAGTGGCCGCTGATGACGTTCACGGGCGATGGCATCCATCAGCCTATGGTAGTTCAGCCGGCGCGATGGTTGGCGCAACTGGGAGAAAACAAACAGTGAAAGCCCTTGTCGGTCTGGGCAATCCCGGTCCAGAGTATGATATGACCCGCCACAATGTTGGTTTTTTGGCGCTGGATCAGGCTGCGTCCCTGTTGGGTGTTGAAGGTTTCCGCCGTCAATTCAAAGGCTTGGCGGCTGAAGGTCGATGCCGTGGCGGACGCATCGTACTGTTTAAGCCGACCACATATATGAACCTGTCAGGTGAGGCGCTGATAGAAATGATGCACTGGTACAAGCTTGAGCCTGCCCAGATACTGATTTTTTCTGATGATATCGATTTGTTGCCTGGCATGATGCGGCTGCGCGAAAAGGGCGGGGCCGGTACACATAATGGCTGGCGCAGCATCCTGGAAATGACTGCCAGCCAAGACTTTCCCCGCGCGCGTATCGGCGTGGGCGCGCCGCCCCGGGGCTGGGATTTGCGCGACTGGGTGCTTTCGCGCTGGGACAAGGATGAATACGCACAAGACATCAGGGATGCCATACAATTGGCGGCCAAAGCGGGTGTCAGCTTTCTGGAACATGACATGCGCATCACAATGAACCGGTTTAACACCCTGAGCCGCCCCAAAAAACAGGAAGTGGAAACAGCGGGGGATGTCTCCGGGGAAAACAATGCTGAACACCATTCTTGACAGGATCTCCGAGCAGCCAACCTTCCGCCTGGCAGCCAAGCAGTTCCATTCAGGCGGTCGGGTCGCCTTGTTCGATATGGTCCCAACCCAGCGCCTGGCTTTTGCCATCGCATTGTCACGGCAAAAGCCGGTCATTTACCTGTTACCCAATGAGCGCGCAGCGCGGCAGGCCTATCAGGATGCGGGCGGTCTGGGAGCTGAGGCGATCTTCATCCCTCAGCCCGAGCTGCGTTTTATTCGCGCTGTTGTCAGCCGGGAAACAGACTGGCAGCGCCTGCGTGCACTGGATCAGATCGTCAATGGAGAGGTTCAGCTGATTATCTGCTCAGTAGAGGCGCTTCAGCTGCATTTACCGCGCCGGGAATGGTTTGAGCAGGCCACCTTGACATTTCTTCCCGGGCAGTCATATGAAACCAGTACCCTGACAATGGAATTGGCTCAAAAAGGATACGAGCGTGTGGATCTGGTAGAAGGCAAAGGCCAGTTTGCCCTGCGTGGGGACATTCTGGATATTTTCCCACCACAGATAGATTTGCCCGCCCGCATAGAATTCTTTGATGTGCAGATAGACAGCATCCGCGCCTTTGATCCCCTGACCCAACGCAGCGCGCAGACGCTGCCCAGCCTGCGCGTATGCCCGGCAAACGAGCATCTCATTCCCCCAGACGAGCGCGGGAACGCCGCCTCACGCCTGGAGCAGGCCCTGGCACAGCATCCCGGAGAGACCGGCATGCTGCCCGCCTGGGAAAGTCAGTTCGTGGTGCCGGACCTTGAGCAACTGACATGTGACGGCACCATCGATAATGCTGCGCTTTGGGCACACCTGTTATATGGGGAAGATGCTTCTCTGTTGTCATGGCTGCCATGTGCAGGGGTGGTGCTGGATACGCCGGACCGTGCGTCTCAGCGCCTGGAGGACGCCGACAAGGCTCACATTGAAATGTTCACAGCCGCATTGGAAGCAAACCAGGCCTACCCGGCACAGTCCGGTCTTTTGCGTACACATGAGGCAATAACCTCTCTTTTAAAGAAAAAGCCTTTGATGCTGCTGACTGAGCTGCTGCACGGAATGGGCGGCCTGGCGCCTGAACATAGCCATCCCTTCCCGGGATTGCGTGTTGAAAGCTACCGTGGCAGGTTGCAAACGCTGTCAAGTGACATCGCTGTCTGGCAGGAACAGGGGTTTGCAGTCGCTTTGTACACGGGCGGTCAGTCGCGAAGCGAACGCCTGGCCGCCGCCCTGGCCGCGCAGGGCATCTCAGTTGCGATATCAGAGACAAATGCAACCGCCAGCAATATCATGCTGTTGCCAGGCAGCTTCTCGGAGGGATTTCTTGACACGGGCGCCAAACTGGCGGTAATCGCGCCGGGTGAGCTGTTTGGCTCCTTTCGCGCCAAGAGCCGCAAGGCACGCACTGCCGGACAGCGCATTGAGGCTTTTAGCGATTTGTCAGTTGGCGATTATGTTGTACATGACCATCATGGCATTGGTATATACCAGGGTACCATACGTCTGCAGTCAGAAGGTATCTGGCGGGATTACCTGTTTATCCAGTACCGCGGCAGCGACAAGCTGTATGTGCCGGCAGATCAATTTGACCGGGTACAAAAATACATTGGCAGCCCGGACGCTGCACCGCCTTTGAATGACCTGAGCAGCAATACATGGAACAAACAAAAGTCCAAAGTGAAAGCGGGGCTCAAACAACTCGCCTTTGACCTGGTCAAGCTTTATGCTGCCCGGCAGGCTATCCCGGGTTATGCGTTTGAGCCTTTCGAGCCCTTTGAGGGGCAGTTTGCCGATCAGTTTGATTATGAGCTGACACCTGATCAGGAACAGGCAATCAATGAAGTGCTTGCGGACATGGCCCAGCCGCGCAACATGGATCGGCTGCTGTGCGGCGATGTGGGCTATGGAAAGACTGAGGTAGCCATGCGCGCCGCTTTCCGTGCTGTCTTGAACGGCAAACAGGTAGCCTTCCTGGCTCCCACCACAATCCTGGTACAACAGCATGTGCGCACTCTGATAAAGCGTTTTGAGGGTTTCCCTGTCAATATTCAGTTTGTCAGCCGCTTTCGCTCACCAAAGGAAAACCGCAAGACGCTGGCTCAGACGCGGGAAGGCAAGGTTGACATCCTTGTTGGCACCCACCGGCTGCTGAGTCGGGATGTAGTGTTTAAGAACCTGGGCCTGCTGGTGATTGATGAGGAACAGCGCTTCGGCGTGATTCACAAGGAACAAATCAAAAACCTCAAAAATATGGTGGATGTGCTCACGCTCAGCGCTACCCCCATCCCCCGCACCCTGCACATGAGCATGGTGGGCGTACGTGATATGAGCCTTCTGGAAACGCCGCCGGAGGATCGTTTTCCCGTATCAACCTATGTCATTGACTATTCTGACAGCCTTATCCGTGATGCCATCCTGCGCGAGATCGGCCGGGAAGGGCAGGTCTATTTCCTGTACAACCGCGTAATGGACATCGAACGTATGGCTTCGCATCTGCGTCAATTGATACCTGAGGCGCGCATTGCCGTGGCCCACGGGCAAATGCCCGAGCAGTTGCTGGAAGATGTCATGCACGAGTTTTATCTGGCCCAGCACGATGTGCTGCTATGCAGCACCATCATTGAAAACGGGTTGGACATCCAGAACGCGAACACTCTGATCGTCTATGATGCGGATCATTTTGGCTTGTCCCAACTCTATCAACTGCGCGGGCGCGTAGGGCGTTCCACCCGCGCTGCCTACGCTTTTTTTACTGTTCGCCCTGACAAATCTATTTCCGAGACAGCGCAAAAGCGTCTCACAGCCATCAAGGAATTCACCGCCTTCGGCGCCGGTTTCCGCATCGCGATGCGTGACCTTGAAATTCGCGGCGCAGGCAATATCTTTGGTCCTGAGCAGTCCGGCCAGGTGGCGACAGTAGGCTATGACATGTATGTCAAAATGATTGAGGAGGCAATCCGTGAGGCCCAGGGCGATCCGGCTGCGCTGCGCCAAAGCGAGCTGGAAACCCGTGTGGATCTTCAGGTAAACGCCTTCCTGCCGGAATATTATGTGCGCGGTGAAGCCCAGCGCATTGAGATTTACAAACGCATCTCAATGATTCGCAGCCGAGATGACGAAAGTGAACTGATTGCCGATCTGATAGACCGATTTGGAGAGCCGGAAGAACCTGTGATGAACCTGATAGCAATCGCGCGGCTGCGCGCGCTGGCCAACACCCTGGGCGCTGATCAGGTTCGCTATAACAGGGATGCCCTGATATTACGCTTTGATCCCCAATTCGCCGTGGATCCGGTCAGGCTTTATCTCGCGTTAAGCAGGATTGGCAAAGGCATGTCGCTACAGGCAGGCAAACGTACAAGGCTGTTGATTCACCTGCGCGGAGAAAGCCAGGAGGAGATTCTCAGGAAAGGCATTCCTGAACTGGAAAACCTGCTGGAGATCATCGAAAAAGTGCCACAGTTAGAGACTTAAGCCTGAGCCTGTCTGATTTGCATTTTGCAAAGTCAACTTACACTACCCCAAAACTTTAAGGCTTCCATCATGTGATGATATTTGTTATAATGTTCACAGCCATTCTGAAGAAATCAGGTGAAAGTTATGAACGTAAAACGAGTAGAGTTTACTGAAGAAGAAAA
>Ga0255341_1001016_pt1 | contig 42665 bp, 36 predicted proteins | sample wastewater_treat_8_FD_192418 | JGI IMG/M metagenome (GOLD analysis project Ga0255341, IMG submission 192418) | Wastewater microbial communities from Lulu Island WWTP, Vancouver, Canada - plant12 | ecosystem: Engineered > WWTP > Wastewater > Unclassified | place: Canada: Vancouver, British... | reverse complement strand
CAAGGATGTGAAATCATTCTTGAGATACTTGACCATATTACGCTGGGCTTGGTCTTCCAATTCCAGGCGATCTACCAGGAAAAGTACTCGGTGAGCGTTCCCAGTCTTAAGAAAGAGCTTTATTACGACAGCAGAGATAAGTGTCTTTCCTGTCCCGGTTGCCATCTCAAATAGGAAACGGTTTTTCCCCTTTCGGACTGAGTTTTGAATCGATTCTATAGCCTTTACTTGATATGGTCGCAGTAAACTGAGGTTGTGCTTCTTCAGATATTCTGCTCTAGTATCCTCGTTGTAGAAATCAGGGCTTTGGTCGTAGTCATGCTTTTGGGTTACCGCTATATAGCCAGAGGTCACGATCTCGTTCACCAATGCATCAGGATCGGGATTGTAGTGCTCGTAGCCCTTCATAGATTCTGGGGTGGGAAATTTTGTGATAATGTAGGGGTTGCCCTGCTGTGTGTCCCAGAAATAGTGTAGATTACCATTAGATAGTAAGATAAACCTACAGTTTTGAGAACGAGCATAGGTTCTGGCTTGTTCTTTCCCCACCAAAGGGCTGTGCTTTTCCGATTTTGCTTCCAGCACAATAATGGGATGGGAATGCTCATCTAAAAGCAAGAAATCTATAAATCCCCTGGATACTTTCTCAAAGTCTGCGCCATATTCATCTATCATTTTTTGCGTGACCTTGGTTTGGTTTTCGAGCAAGATATTGGCTGGTTTGCCCTTCTCATCAAAGAACCTCCAACCTGCTTCTTTCAAAAGATCATTAATCTTGATTCGTGCACTAGCTTCTTTACTCATCCGTTTTCCTTCGGTTCATAATAGATATAATTCTTTACATCTATCTATCACTTTCCGCATAAGATTCAGTGAATATGCAATATCTGTTTCTGTCAAGTCCAAATTCTGTGTCATCCTTGCTCATCCTGATTTGTCAGCATAAAGGGTAGTGCTTTCCTGGCTCCGGATCAATAATCACAACTGGAACAAGGAGATAGCATGACCGAAACATTGATGAACCGAATCAAAGCTCAGTTAGTCAGACATGAAGGTCTGCGGCTGAAGCCCTACCGCTGTACTGCAGGTAAACTGACTATAGGTATCGGCCGCAATCTCGAGGACCGAGGCATATCCCAGAAAGAAGCATACGCTATGTTAGAAAGGGATATCTTGGACTTTGAACAGCAATTGCTCAATGAGATACCCGAAGTGTACAATAAGCTCGATGAGGTGCGCCAGTCGGTGCTGCTTAATATGTGTTTTAACCTTGGTATCAAAGGACTGCTGGAGTTCAAGAACACTTTGGCATTTATCGATGCCGGTGACTGGGAACGAGCCGCCAATGGCATGCTTGCTTCCAAATGGGCTAAGCAAGTAGGTCGCAGAGCTATAGAATTATCCGAACTGATGAGGAAAGGTAAGTGATACCGATCCCGGTCGAGACTGATGTTATGCTCGCCATCCTCAATCTCCCCAAGGAGATGTTTAACAATGGCATCTTCAAGGAGCATCAGGGACTTGTTTTGGAGATGATCCACTCTATTGTGCTGCGGGAGCACTATGACCGGGCAACTCACGATGATCTGCCGGAAGAAGAGCCTTTTCTAGTTTCTTTTCGTTTTGGGTTCTGTTTCCTGATGCTGCACAGTACCTGTGAGTTTCTCAATTTGAAGACCCTGGGCGAGGGCATAGTCAAGACTGTAGGTTTAGACCAGTCCGCGACCGAATTGCTCACAGGGAGCGAAATAGATGCCTTTAAAGCTAACCTTGAGCTGAGGGCACTCACCATCCTGCATACCTACCTCAATCCTGCTGGTCTGGATCGCCTGAACGAACTCAAGCCAAGACAGCCGCGTGCTATCCGGGTGGGAGTGATCTGATGCCGGATAGCTATACTTCTCCGGATGAACTGATGCGGGAGATCTACCTGGCAATCTATGCTGCCTTGGAGAGTCGTCTACATCTGATCGGTTCTGTGATCGATGCCGAGTCCCGCAAGGAGATACTGGCACAACAGATTTACGATAAAGGCGACTTCTATGGCAATACGGGCTATTTGGTGGAGACCAGTCCTGATGCCATGATCCTGAGAGTAGGATCCAACGTCCGTCACGAGCCATTCGTTTTGGGCGGTAAAGTGCCTTCCTGGACTCCGATCGCTCCTCTAATCGCTTGGGTCGAACGCAAGCACCTGTCCTGGACTGATAAAGAGACAGGCAAGCTGTTGACCGTAGCCGAGATCGCTTATCTCATCCGGGGCAAGATCAAGCGGGAAGGCATTGCTGCCCGTAATGTGTTTGCTACTGTCATAGCTAACCGGGAGCAGTGGATCTATCAGCAGTTGAACGATATCGAGGTGAGCCTGTGACCGCAGTTGAGAAATACCAAGCCGAACGCAGCCGCATCTCTGAGTCATTGAAACTGGCTGGAGTAGTTGAGATACTCTACAACAAGGACAACATTCCCAAGAACCTGCCCTGCGCCATTCTGATCCTCGACTCCGAGACAGGCAAGCATGGCACCTCCCGGCAGTATGTGGATACCGATATCGCCTGGACAGTCTTCCTGATCGTCAATGCCCAAAACGTATCCGATCCGGACTCTGAGCTTTACTCGCTAAAGGAGAAGTTCAGGTCTTACTATCAGAAGCTGATGAACCGGGACCTGCCCAGTGTGGAGTATTATACCAGCCGCATCGATGGCACACGCCTGGTCAGGATCGCCAAGATAGATCTGTTGAAAACTGGCATCGGAGCTGGCTCATGAGAGTGATGCGATTAGGTGCTTATAACCTGGCTATCAGTTCTGCTACTGATCTCTTAGAGACCAAGTACAAACCTGATCCGATTGACTTATCCAAGTGCACCCGGATCGGTAAGCAACTGATCTCTAAAGCCGCCGAGACCAAGAAAGTGGTCTCACAGCCCTACTCCATGAGCAATCTGCTCAACCTCTTAGATACCGATGAGTACCACTCCGGCTGCATAGATGCCCTCACGATGGCAACCATTATGCAGTTCGAGTGTAAGAACAGCCAGGTCAAGTCCTGGATGGAAACAGCGGAGTTCCCTGCCTGTGAAGATCAGACAACTATCTTAGGCGAGATGATGAAGTTCTATCTTGCCTGCGGTAACGGCTTCCTGATCAAGATGCGGAACGCTCAAGGTCAGTGGATGGGACTGGAACGCATGCTTCCCTCGGAAGTGCAGATCGTGGAGAACTATGACGAGTTCGGTTTCTTCAAGCCCAACTACATCCAGGTGAAGAACAACCAGAAGAAGGACTTGGCTTACGAGGATATCATCCACGTAAAGAAGTCCACCCACAGGTCAAACGCCTGGGGCCTGGCCTGCCTGCCCATAGCCATCAACATCGAAATCTTGGGTGAAATCAAGACCTTCGACTACAACAACTTCAAGAACGGCCTGATGATCGACTACTTCGTGATCGTGGAAGGCGGTACCCTACGGGATGGAACTGTAACTGACGAAGCTGGCAATGAAGTGCTGACCGATGCCTATACCGAGATCGAGAAAGCACTCACAGAAGTGAAAGGCAATGCTAAAAGCCACTCTACAGTCCTGATCGAGAGTGAGAACCGGGATGTGAAGATACGCCTAGAACCACTCAGACAGCAAGACCGGGAAGGCGGCTTCCTGGGCCTCAAGAAAGACCTCAGGGAGGGAATCCTCGCTTATCACCGTGTCCCGGCAAGGATTGTCTCACAGCTTATCCCTGGGCAGCTTGGTGGCGATAACCGCAGTGATATGGCTATGTTCTACCACTTCGTGATAAAGCCGCTTCAGGAGCGTCTTGCGCTCACTCTGGCGATAGAGTTCAACTATGAGTTCGACTGGAAGGTATCTCCTTCCGATTTCAACTTCGGTAACTTAACCGAGATTCTGCAATCGGATGATGAGAAGCTGTTTATGAGCAGCAGGAATGGAATCAATTGATTAACCATAATACTATGAAAGTATCATCTGCAGTATATTCTATTTCGAAGTCAGGATTGCGCAAATTGCACTCCTCACATGTTTCGTTTAACCATTCTTTCCAATCCAATGCTGCATCTTTGTCATTAGTAGCAATGGCTATGATGCCCCCACATATTTTTCGTGCATTCAGTTTAGCCGAAAACTCCTTAACGTACTCGGCTATTCTTGAAGTAGTATCTTTATTACTAACTGTTTCGTTCGCTGAATCTTTTGCATCACCCATAAACAAATTATCATCATCAACATTTAGAAATAACACATCTGGTTCCATTCCATTTTTAAATGTTACTTTTTTAGTATATCCAATACTATTAGCATATTGGGTTAGTTTTGTTTTAATTCTCTTATGCTCTTGGCCTTCAAGAATCTTTTGCTTCAAAATGTTAATATTCTTTTCCATCATCGTCTCCTAATTAGTCGATTTAAACTTCAAAATTCATGCTGACTATTTTGTCAATACATTATAAGGAGGTACAATGTACCCATTTAGTAAAAACAGTAAGATCGTCCAAAAAGGAGAACTCCGCAACGTTGAAGTTGAGCTGGTCTCGCTTCTCTTCGATGAGATGACTCCCGCCAACCAAAAGGGCTTTGTGGTCAAGAACGCCAATGGCAGAAGCTTTGAACACAAGATCAACTCCACCAAGTTCAAAAGTGAAACGAGTGGCACTCAAGGACGGCTTTATGTCACTCTGATGGAGCCCAACATCCACGATTCCCAGGGTGACTATTACACTCGGGAAGAGATTCAGAAGGCCTGCGATCACTTCGCCAAACACGGCTTAGTCGGCAAGTGTGACGTCAATCACAACATGCAGCCGGTACCTGAGTTCACCGTAGTCGAGAACTACATCCTCAAGACCAGTGACCGTGAACACTTCCCCGATACCAAGGTGGGTGCCTGGGTCCAGGTCTTGAAGTGTGAAGACCTCAACTCTGAGCTCTGGCAGAAGGTCGAGAAAGGCGAGTTCAATGGTGTCTCCATCTATGGCAGAGCTGATGACTACAGCGGAACCGAAGCCAGCTTATCTGAGATCAAGAACGAGCTCAACAACCTGCGTAAGGTAGCGGAGCATAACAACAACTCCGAGCTGCAGAAGGGCATTACTGCTATCACTGAGAAGATCAGTGAGTTGGAGAAGGGCAATCCCAACCTCCAGATTGGTGATGCCATCTACAGCATCGAGAAGAGCCTCAAAGACCTCTCTGTGACTATGTCTCGTGCCATCTCGAAATCGATACCCGGAGAGCCAGATGCTAACCATTCCAATGTGGATAAAGAGGTTACAATCGATGGCAACAAGATCATGGTTAAAGCCAGCCATCGTGAGATCTACAAGGGTATCTCCGACGTTGACTCCGGCAAGGCCATGAACATCCTGAGTGCCAATACAACTTCTCTGTTTATCGATGAGGTGATTGGCAGCCAGCCCGGAGATACCCTCTCGGACATCTCGGTGCTGCCGCTACTCAAAGACGAGAAGATCGACGTCGGCCTGATCGATGACCTGGTCTTCAAGAATTCCCTCGATGGAGCTCTGACGGCTCAGAATGTATCGACTGCTGATCTTTCCGTTCCCACCGGGATACTCAATGCCGAGTTCACCTTAGGGAGAGATGTGGTCGAGTTCTACAAGGACAAGTACGGTGAAGATGCCTTCGGTGCCTATGTAGAGAATCACATCGCCAAGAAGACCGAGAAAGCCATCCGCATGCTGCTCTTCAAGGGTGATCGAGCCTCAGCCACTGCCAAGATCAAGGCTCTGGATGGAGTGATCAAACTGGCAACTACTGCCACTGATGTTACCAATCTCTCCAAGGCAACCTACACCGACTGGGCGAAGCGCTTCGAAGCCGCTCTACTGGCCTTCTCCGACGAGATGCTGGAAGAGCAGGAGAACTTCAAGTTCTATGTCAGTCATAAAGACCTGATCCGCATCCGGGCCGAACTCGCCAAGCGTGAGACCGGAGCCGGAGACCGCCTGCTGCTTGAAGGCGGCAACGTCTCCTTTGCGGGTATCCCTGTAAAGCCTCGTCTTATGGATGCCGATTACATCATCGGCGGTCTGCCCAAGTTCATTATCGTCGGCTATCGCACTGATGCCGAACTCAAAGTCGAACACCACGGAAGCGATTGGAAGTATCACTGGTACATCCGTATCCGGCCCGGTATCACCTACATTTCCGGCTTCGTGAAAGTGTTCAAACTCACAACCTAAGCAATATCCAAATAAAGGAGTACCTATGGACTTCATCTTCGCCAATCAGGAGTTTATCCTGGGTCTGATCTCGGCTCTGGTGGTCTGGATCATCTCCAGAACCACCGGAAGTGTAATCGACAAGGCCAAGGTCAACTCGGCTCTGGCTATCATCCTGGACATCATCCAGGACATCAAGATCAACCCTGCCACCAAAGACCTGGATGATTATGCCAAGAAGCAATTGGCAGTGGAGCGGGCTACCAAGTCCCTCCCAACCAAGCAGACTAAAGTCATTCTCAAGGTTTTCGGCACTATCGGAGGAGCCATCGAATACGTGTTCCACAACCGCAAATGGCTCTTTAGCATCGGCAAGGCGATCAAAGGGGTGTTCTGATGCCCAACCCTATCACACCACCCACTTATCCCGCCCCTATGACCGAGGGTGACCTCAGCTTCAGCAAGCTGATGGATGTCTTGATTGCCGATCTCGTCTATTTCGGGATCGGCACCTATGATCAGACCTCCATCGATACGCTGTATGCCACTCAAGGCTCGGTCAAGACGGAACTGACCACCAACTTCGATCTGCTCGGGGAACTAGCCGAGAAGCCCGGTAAGACGGACTCTAAGCTGTCCAAGCTCAAGACCCGCAATTATACCATCCCGGGCAAGCGCACCAGCACGGTCGAACTCAATATCTCCGGCTTATCCACCAAGCAGAAGAACTTCCTGGAGAGCACTCTGTTCATGAGCAAGGACACCACCATCGTAGTGGTCTCCAAAGAGTATGACAGAGCTGTGATCTTTACCGGACTCCGCTGGACGGTTGACTGGTCGGGAGAGGCTGACGGCCTCTTCAATGTAGTCATCTCCACCGAGTTCTCCGGAGTAACCTCCAACAAGATATACCTGCTCAAGGATATCCCTGCGGGTGTCTGATCTAACAGCACTTCGCAACTACACTCTAAAACAAGGAACCAAGATGGATTGCCTGTGTAAACCTGAAATCGCGGGGTCCTCGCAGCACGACTTGTCGGGCTGTGGGGTGCTCAAAGAAAAGATAGATTCAGTGCACGAGGAGATCTACGGCAATGGTGACAGCAGCAAGTCACTGGTAACCAGAATGGCGAGAGTAGAGACAAACATGAAGATACTTCTGAGCGTCTCCACCTCCCAGTTCTTCCTGCTGTTGGGCATTGCCCTCAAGATGTTCTTCGGCAACTGAAAAAGGACTATTCTATGAAGCGAGAACCCAAACTCAGCTATAGCCAACTGCGGCAAATACTCTGCCTCACTATCTCCAATGCGACCCTGAAAGCCAAGCTTGAGGACTTCCTCTCCGGCCAGGCAGCCAAGGTCAGTGAGGTGGAATTGCTGGAACTGATCAGCCAATCGGAAGCCGATAAAGAGCTGATAAAAATCATCTCAGGAAGAGAACCTGACGCAATGGATGCCCTCGAAGCCCTGGAGCATATCTCCGCTTTTTTCGTCTATATCAGAGCCAACAAAGAGAGGTTCGCAAGTTGGCTCGGGAGTTTCGGATTGGCGGTAACGGCGTCTCCAAATACCCCTTCGAGAGGTTTGAAATGATCCTGCGTAAACTGGGCTTCACCAACGAGGACTTCAATAACCTGACCTTGCCGGAACTATACCTGCGCTTGTGTCTAACTGATCCAAAAGGAGACGCATAATGGATGCCATCATCGGCTGGATAGGCGGTAAACGCCTGCTTCGGAAAGTAATCGCTCCCTACGTTCCTAAGGACATCACCGGGTATATCGAGCCCTTTGGTGGTGCTGCTTGGATGCTCCTCTACAAAGAGAAGTGGGGAGATCTGGAAGTCTATAACGATCTCGACAACCGCCTGGTCAATCTCTTCCTGCAGGTGAAGTATCATCCTGATGAGCTGATCAAAGAACTGGACTGGTTAGTAGCCAGCCGCAAGCTCTTTGGCGATATCCTCAAGCAGGAAGGATTAACCGAGATACAGCGGGCTGCCAGGTTCATTTTTCTGATTACCAGATCATTCGGCTCAAAAGGTGACAGCTTCGGCACCTCTCAGAAGCGTGGCACCTCCAGTATGTATAACCGTCTGGAACGCATCAAGGAACTCCACAGACGTTTGGATATGGTGATCATTGAGAACCTCTCTTACGAGCAGGTTATCGATAAGTACGACACCAAGAGCAACTTCTTCTACTGCGATCCACCTTACATGCTTGGCTACACCTACGAGAACAGCAAGCAGTTCAGTCATGAGGAACTCTGCAAGAAGCTTAAGGGTATCAAGGGACGCTTCATCCTCAGCTATGATGATAATCCGGATGTTCTGAAGCTATACAAGGACTTTGATATCAAGCACGTTACCCGAACTAAGGGTATCAATCGTAAGGAAGGGAAGTCTGAGTTCAATGAAGTGATCATCGCCAACTTCGATCTCGTAGAATCCGAGCAGGAGAACTCAAAGATCAAGACTAAAACAAGCAAAGACATCAGGGGGCTTTCATGAACAGCATCATCTCCTGGGTAGGAGGCAAGCGCATCCTCCGTAAGAAAATACTACCGCTCATTCCGAAACATGACATTTACTGCGAAGTATTTGGTGGAGCAGCATGGATACTATTCGGGAAGAGTGCCAACAAGGAAGACTGGCAGTTGTCCAAGAAGAGCCGCTATACTGAGGTCTATAACGATATCAATGGCGATCTGGTGAACTTCTGGAGATACATAAAACAGCATCCTGAAGCGTTTGTGACTGAGTTGAACCAGTGCTTAGTATCCAGAGAGATGTTCGATAACTTTATAAAGCATGAGCCCAGGACCGAGTTGGAGAGAGCAATCAAGTTCTACTATAACCTCGCCTGCAGTTATGGCTCACGCAGTAAAAACTTCTGCGTCAATCAGGGTTACAAGTACATGCCCCTCCGCAATCTGGACAAGGTGAAAGAAGCCTCGGAACGACTCCGTCATGTGATCATCGAGAAGCAGCCTTGGGAGAAGATCGTAGCCCGGTTCGACCAACCCCACACGTTCTTCTATCTGGACCCTCCCTATTATACCAAGGAGCACATCTACGAACGTGAGGACGCAGATACCTTCAACCAGCATGAAGAGCTGGCGGAAGCCTTGAAACAGATCAAGGGCAAGTTCCTGCTATCCTACAACAACGATCCTTACATCAAGCAGCTATACGATGGATGTGTCATTGAAGAAGTCGAGACACAGTACACAGTGTCTGGAGCGTTCCAAACTGAGACGGAACTGCTTATTCATAATGACTTATAATGCTACTCTACAACAGAAATTTTCTGAGTGCTAATTGTTTTCTTATATCTTTAATATCTACAGCAAGAATATCAGCTACGAATTTAATAGTATTCTCGTACTTGGCAGTGATTTCTTGGGTAATAAGGCATTCAGAGAAAATCTTAAGTATCTCAGCTAGTGTTTTAGAATTTGTTTTAGGATCTTCGGTTACTGTGAACCAGATAAAAGCTCTTGTATTGAAACTTACTGTGCCCTTGAAAGGAATGGGGTACTCTCTAAAGCGATTATTAATCTGCGTTTCTACTTCATTACTAATCAAGTTCGTGTCGAGTAATAGCTGCTCAAGTGCATATTTAGCGCTTGGTGTTAGAATTATTCCCATCCAATCTGTCGATTCATACCAATCAGCAGCTTCGTTTATGGCTTCTCCCATAGCAATGTTATTGTCCATATCGCACATATATGTCCCAAAACTTATCGCACCTCGAAAAAAAACTCTTTCTTTAAACTGGTCGTATATAAACCTATCGAGAATGCCCGGCAATAAATTAATCAGCGTCGTAGCAGGCAGTATGCTTTCATCTTCAAAGGATAGACAAAACATTAAGGTGTCAGATAAACATAGAACATCAGCTTTGGCTTTTATTTCATAGTCATTGAACATGCTTTCATACTTGCTTTTAACATCCAATAGCTTAGTTTTGATGCTTGACCAGTTTTCAAAGAAATCAAAGTCCTTTCGACGTGCAATGAATTCTTTGAATCCTAATACATCGAGCATCACAACATAACCTTTTTTTTCAGTTTGCGGCATGATAACTCCTATCAATATTTGGATTTTTTTTCTTAATATACACTATCTATCAGATTGTCAAGGTCTAATTTGCCCGATCTAACCTTTAAGCTTGTCCTCGTCACCAATGATGCCAGTCTCAAGCTTGCGGAAGTCAAGCAGGAGGCGGAGTCCACCCAGTCTGTGTTGGAGAAGCCTGCTGCTGTTAAGATTACTGCGGAACAAGCTCTGGCTACAATTCGTGACGTAAAGATCGCAGTGGACGGTGTCCTACAGGTGGTGGGCGGTCTGGTCAGATCTATGAACGGTCTACTCGATGCTTCCCTTGGTCAGAGACAGTCCATGACACTGGCTTCGATAGCTTTTGGCGAAGCTGCTGGCGAGATGGGTAACTTTGCATCATCAATGCAGTCTGTGACCAATTTTGAAGATGATAAGCTTCTATCTCTGATGTCCAAACTTTCCCAGACCTTCAAACTCAACAAGGATGAGATACAGCAACTGGTGCCGGTATTGTTGGACTTCACCGAAGCCAACAAAGCCACCGGTATGAGCGTGGAGTCTGCCTTTGATCTGATGGGTCGAGCTCTGAATGGGCATACTGAGATGCTGGGCAGATATGGCATCGAACTCGATGATACCCGTCTGAAGACAGAGGGTGTCTCTTATCTGATCGAAAAGCTTGGCGAAGACTATGGCGGTACCGCAACTGCCTTGGCTGATCTGCGACTACAGAATGCCAATGCCTGGGGTGATATTCGGGAGACAGTCGGTGACATGCTGACCACCATGATCAATCCATTGCTCAAGGGTTTGAAGCTGCTCATGGATGCCTATAACAGCCTGTCTCCAGTGATGAAGGGCTTCGTAGCAGGGATCGTTATTGCTATACCGGTTATCGGCACTGTCACCACAGCGGTGACCACTCTGACAGCGGCTTATCATGCTCTGCAGGTAGCCATGAACCCTGTAGCTGGCATCATCGGCATAGCTGTGGGGACATTGTCTGCACTTGGCTTCGGACTGGCTGCGGCATCCACCAAGACAGATGAAGTTAGTGTTGCCCAGAGAAGCATGAAAAACGAGATCAAGGATGCTGAGCGTCAGGTATCAGTGGAAGCTGAGAAGTTCAGTCTGCTTGCTTCCAGGTTATTGGAACTGCGCTCTGCTACCTCCCTTACAGCCGCAGATAAGAAGGAGATGAAGAATGTCATCAAGTCCTTGAATGACAACTACTCCGAGTATCTGGGCAACATCAATCTGGAGACGGTAGCATATAATAACCTGGCTACTGCCTTGCGAGCCGCTTCTGAAGCATTAGTTCAAAAGAAGATAGCCGAAGTTTATGGAGAGAAGTACAATGCCCAGATCAGGAAGATAGCTGAACTCCAGATCGAGATCGACTCGCAACAGGCTGAGGTAGATAGGGTCCGAGCCCGCAGACAACAGCTCATGAACTCGGTGGATTGGGAGTTCCTTACCAGTGATCAAAACGCTATGGGCTTCAATCCTGCCACCTATTTTGGTAATGATGGCGAGTGGCTCAAGTTAGAAAGACGGCTCAACTCTTTTGGGGCATTAACCGGACAACTGCAGGCTGCCAAGAATGATCTGCAGCAGATAGGTCAAGCTTATCGCCAAGCTATGTTGGATGCTCCCGATCTGAGCTTTCAACCCACTGGTGGTTCTAGCGGTGGAGGTGGCAGCACCACACCCAATCCAGCCGCTGCCGATGCTGAAGCCAGACGCAAAGAAGCGTTACGATTGATGGAAGATTTGGACAGGATGAGACAGGCAGAGACCGCTCGCATTGAAGCCGAATACCAGAGAAGGCTGGCATTGATCAGGGAGTTCACTCAGGATGGCAGTGAAGCTGAACATAAGGCTATCGAGAACCTTGATGCCTGGAAGACCCAACAGGATAACGAGATCACTACCAAAGAGAAGGATGCTGTTCAAGCCAGATACAAGGCTGAGATCGACTACTTCTCCAATCTGGAGAACCTGGGAGTCGATTCCTATACTGCTCTCAAAGCCAGCATGGAAGAGTACTATGCCTGGGCTCAGCAGAACCTTCCTCAGCAGGAACAGCAGCTTATCCAGGTTCAGATAACCGAGATTGATGCCCGGCACGTCAAACTGCTCCAGGAACGTCAGGATGAAGAGAAGGCCAAGCTGCAGGAACTGCAGGATATCCGGGACGAGTTTTATTCTCGTGACCTCGATAATATAGGTGACAGCTACAGCAAGCAGCTTCTGGAAGTGGATAGATACTATGAGAAGATGAAGGAGAAGCTTCTTGCCGCAGGGATGACCGAGGTTGAGATCGAAAGGCAGAAGCAGGAGACTCTCAATACCCTCAGAACCAATCACCAGCTTCAGGTTTCCAGTGGCATCTCCAAGATCTTCGGAGACCTCGCCGCAGCTCAGGATAAGGACACCGAGCGTGGTTTCAAACTCTGGAAAGCCTCAGCTATAGCTCAGGGCTATGTGGATACCTTTTCTGCCGCTATCGGTGCTTATAAGTCAATGGTGGGTATTCCTGTAGTGGGACCCGGACTGGCAGTGGCGGCTGCTGCAGCTGCGATGGCTGCGGGCATAGCCAACATCGCCAGGATCAATGCCACCAAGTTCGAGAAGAAAGCCACTGGAGGACTATTGACAGGACCTTCCCATAATCAGGGAGGTATCCTGATCGAAGCCGAAGGTGATGAATACATCACCGCCAAGGATAGGGTCAAAGCCCTAGGCAGGAACCTCTTTGACTTCCTCAACTTCGCCCCTCTGAATCGGGTGAAGCTTGCCTTTGCCGGGATGCCTGTTCCCTCAGTGCCTATTCCCAGTAACCTGGGCTCATATTATGCCGCCGGTGGCACTATCTCTTCCGGAGGCGGTATGAATACCCTCATCGATCTGATTGGCGCTCTGAAAGATGAGATTGTCTCCCTCAAGCAAACAGTCATGGACTCCAAGCCCATCATCGAGGTGAATGTAGATCCTTTGAGTAACGATCCGGTCAAGGTCTCAGAGATCGCCGATACCGGCAAGATGATCAGGAGTGAGATCTAATGCCTAACCTCTTCAAGATCGACTTCATCCAAGGCAAGACCGATGCTTCTGACTATAACCAGGTAAAGCATAGCCTGGAAGATACAGCTACCAATAGAGCCATCATCAGCCTATCTGTCTCTGCCGATAAGCTGCAGTCGGTCTCCAACTACAGCAGAGAACCCAAGCGGCTCGTCTTTGAGTGCTTTCCCACTGACTGGATACAGGAGAACATCCTCTCTGGCAACAATGAGCATGAGCGTTACATATCTCACTTCGAGGTTAGGGTCTATCGGGATAACTCATTATTCTTTACAGGCATTATAGACACATCACAACTGTCCTTTGATGTATCATCGGGAGTGCTCAAGATCACTTGTTACGATAAGATCAAGCTGCTTTCACTGTTCTCCGACCTTACTCACTATTACTCGCTTACGGCTGGTTATCTGCCCCAATGGATACTCGGCTACTTTATACAAGACATAGAGCAGAAGATACCGATCAGCATTCCATACTCCAACCAGTTCACTCTCCCAACTTTGAACATCAATTCTGATAGCGCTATGACCATTGCCCATATCGACTTTGATGACCTAATTCAATTTCCCAACCCCACCGGTGGCTGGACTTACAGTTATGACAGCTCAGGCTGGCCGGGTCCTTTCTGTGGCTTCAGGATCGATACTGTAGTAAACCGTATCAGTTTTGTATTTGCCTATAAGAAAGTGATCAAAGCCACTTATCCCAATCCTGCCACTACCAGATACCAAGGCCGTTATCGTGGACGCATCTACAAGTTCTTCAATAACATCTGTCCTGTTGTTATTGAGTATGATGAAAAGACCGACTGGGTGGAAGATCTGGCTTCACTGGAAAACGCTGCCAATGAGTTTATCGGCTTCTATATTGAGAACGGTATCTCCGAGAGTACCCTCTATACCGGATTAGTATCCGTAGGATTAATAGATGGCCGCAGCTATGGCAGCAGTCAATATGTTAACCACTGGGTCGAAGCTCATTTTCATGGTAATCTCTTCCCGGCTATGCTGTTTCCAGGCAAGGCCTATGAGAACTACAATGATGAGCAGACCGATAACATAAAAGCTCTGCAGGCCATGCTTATGCTCTATAATGCCACCATCTTCTCCGATCCCGAGGGACGTATTGTGCTCAAGAACAAGGATGCTTATACCAGTGCGATAATTGATATTGATGCGGATGATGTAGTCAGCTTCGTCAGCAAACGGGGCAATCCGGAGAAGCCGGAGATCAACTGTCTGGATATCTTGGCAGGAGATACAACTCAACTCCGGAGCAGGATTAAAGACTATCTGATCGACTTTCATAACTCCAAGTGGAGCTGTGAAGCTACCATCGATCAGCTCAGTAAATACAACCTCTCTCTCCAGTCCAAGCTGCGCATCCAGAATAAGATCTATGCGATAACCGAACTGGAGCGGAATTACATAGATGATGAATACAAGGTGAAAGCATGGCTGTTATAAAGGGCTTCAAGCTCATCCGCTGGGCTAATGAGGGCATCTATTACTTCTTCTGCCCCAATGGGCAGATCGAGTATAACCCATCCCAAAAGTACCGTATCGAGAAGAAGAACGCCTATGATCCCACTATCATTCATAGAAGGGAGGCCTATCGGGAGGACTCTTTCGATCTGGAAGCGGTACTCGAACCAAGCGAATACTACGGTCTGATGAACTTCCTCCTCAGTCCCGGTAAGCTCTATCTGGAATACACTGCCTACAACAGCATCAAAAGCCAGTTCCCGGTCACAATAGCTCAACTGCCAAAATGTCCGGATGATCTGCACGAGTATCCCACTAAGGTCAAGTTCAGCCTGGAATCCAGATACATCGGTTCTCCCGGCTATATCGACTTCGGCATCATCATTATCACCGACTTTGACGAGACGGTGATAGGACAAACCCAAATATAAACCTAATAACTATATACTCACAACAGGAGCATAAATGTACAAGTTCGCCATCAGCTATTATACTATGGAAGGCACCGAACGGAAGCCTCAATCGGGAGTCGATATCCGACTGCTCAGGCCTGGTCAATCTTGGCCAGAGGGCAAGAAGCTCATCGAAACCACTCCCAACTCGGGATACTATGAGATCAGCATCGAAGCTGAAGCCGACTGCGGCTTCTATGAGCTCTGGGACGATCACGGTAATCCCCAAGGCCAGTTCAGCGGCAAGACCTGCACTATTGGGAAGCTTGATGCCCGAGGTCTGCAGACCAACTGCATCTATGGTAATCACATCCTGGATGGAGTGGTTACGGGTAGCAAGATCGCCAATGCAGCTATCGGCACCGAGCACCTGCAGAATGGACTATTATCACTCTCTAAACTCCAGTACGAGCTTCAGGATCAGAATAAGGGAGTAGGAGACAACAGCCATTCCAGCCCGGCAAAGCTGAGCGAAGATAAGGTGATCACCCACGTTCTGGATAAAGAATATCCGGAGCTGCCGCACATCATCCTGACTAACCAGTGTGATGCCTTTCTTTATATAGCCAATGTCAAGATTGAAAAAAACCTCGTAACAGTTCTGATTGGGATCAGCCAAGTATATACTGCTACCGATCCTTTCTATAAGCTCCTTGCCCTCGCTAAATGATGCCCAAGAGAGAAACCCGGCAGAACCGGGTTAATGAGTGGGCTGGGTACTAATAATTGATCCCCTTCGCGGTTACCCGACTGATAAATTTTTAGTTGCGACTTTGCTCTCCTCGCAAAAGTGTTCAAGTCCTTCCCACTCAATTTGATAAGAAAGATTGATGTTTTAATAAACAATCAGATTGAATGTGATCAAACCATAATCGCAAGCCAGACAATGATATGCAAAATCCATTTGAAATAATCGTGATATTTTCACCTGATTTAGCTTCGTTTTATCAATTTGCAATCCAAAATTCATAACTTGTTCCACCGATAACGATTAAGAAATCCATTTGAAAAAGTCGTGAAATTAATTTTGAAAAAATCGTGATATCGTTTTGAAAAAATCGTGATATCGCAGACCACCAAAAACGCCGATTTGAAAAAAATTTGATACAATTTGAAAAAATAAGTGAGAACGCATAAACACCACGCGGAGCAATGAAGCGTTTCTGTCTGGCCGTTAAGGCCCTTTCTTGTGCCCAAGTCGCGCCTCCCGCATGATGCCCGCACTTGATGCGAGGATTTAACGGGAGGCAGGCGAGAGAGATGGAATCGGGCGCTCAGGGCCTGCCTGACAGGAGGCAAAAGCCTGAACTGGCGTGAATATTTTGCTTGACAGAAAGAGGATGGGACGAAAGCAATGCGAAAAAGGAAATTGATACCATCGATGGCACCCAAAACCTGGCTGTTAGTCCTCTTGCTTCTGCCCGTCCTTTTGGGCGCGCAGAGCCTGAATGACGACTACATGTTCCCAGGCGACGAAGCTTGGGAAGAGCCCACCTATCCGGTGCTGACCAAGCCGGAGTTTAATCTGGGCGGGCTTTTGGGCAATATACTGGTGGACAACAAATGGTATTCACAGCTCCGCCTGCGTCCAGAAGTTGCGATCTGGAAAGTGGGCATCGGAATGGATATCGACCTGCTCTTCGACGGTGAGGGAAAGTTGCGCCGCAAGGGCTGGGAAACCTGGCAGGATGTGGCCAAAAAGATTTTCTTCCTACGTTTTTCCGACCGCCGCGACTCTCTTTACTTCAAGATCGGCTGCATTCCAGACTACACTCTGGGGCACGGCCTGATTTTCGACGACTATTCAAACATGCTTCGCTATCCCGAGGAAAAACCCATCGGCGGCTATCTGGGCGCCAACACCAATGCCTACGGCTTCGGTTTTGAGGTTTACACGCATGACATCAGCAAAAACGAAGTGGTAGCCGGACGCGCCTCCATCAAACCCTTGCTTGGGACCAGACTGCCCCTGCTCAAAAACCTGACCCTCGGCGTGAACCTCGGCGCTGACCGTGATCCTTATGGCAAGTATCCAGATACCGACGGGGACGGTTATCCGGACGTTTATGACAAATTCCCGCTCGATCCCGACAGTTGGCTGGATACCGATGACGACGGGGTGCCGGACCAGATCGACATTGATTTGAACGGCAACTCCATTCTGGACCACCCCAGCCTCAATCCCTATGTGAACGAAGTTTTCCCCAATATTGGGCAGCTATATCCAGATTATCCCTTCGACACAGCCGTTTTTCCGGATTCCGCGGCCTGCTACCCCGATCCCAGGCCGATGTGGGTTTACAGCGTGGATTATGAACTGCCGATAGTGGACAATGAAAATTTCCGCCTCAGCAATTACGGCGAATACGCTGTGATGAAGGATTATGGCAGCGGCCTCATCCTGCCGGGACTGGCCGCGAGATTCCTGATCTTCGATGTCAAGTTGGAATTCCGCAGTTTCACCGATCGCTTCCTGCCAGCCTATTTCAACCATCTCTACGACGAACAACGCTGCCAAGTGATCTATACTGGGATAGAAGGCCAGGAAGGCCGCCGCTATTACAGTCTGCGCACCAAGGACGAGGACCTGACGGGATTGGAATCCAGCCTGGGCTGGTTCGGCTATCTCAAAGGCAACATTGCCAATTTCGCCCAGTTGAAAGTGGCCTATCAGGATAAGTTCAACGCGGAGGTCGCCAAGGGAAAATCACTCTGGGCCAAGCTTTCCTTTATGCCTGAGAAGTTTCCCAAACTTCGCGAAGCCTCGCTCTACTATGCCCAAACGGATGTGGACAGGCTGGACCTGAAAAACTGGAAGAATACCAGTGCCGAGCTTAACGGCCTGATAGTTTACGGCTACAACGAATCCTACAACCTGATCTGCAAATACAGGGAGTTTTACCAGGACGCCAACGGCGACGGCATCATCGCCGGACAGGACGAGATCATCGAATCACTGAGCCTGGGAATTGAATTTCAGTTCTGAGCTGGCAGTGTGGCCAGCCAAAGCGTGCCGTCTCCAGCGAAATGCAGACTCTCTACATCTGCAGAAACAAAGGCCGCTTCGCCTTTGACTAATTCCAGTCTACTAGTTCGACTCTCCAGTATAGCTGAACCATCCGCGCAGAAAACGATTAGCGGTGCCCGCCCCACATCGTAGCTCTGGCCCCAGCCGCCGCCAAGATCAATTCTCCTAAGTTCAAACTCCTGCACCGGGCTGGGATAGCTGCCTGAAAAAGGTCCATCGGCTTGCAGGGTAACCACGCCACCGGAATAGGGCTCAAAATCCAGAACGCGGGCCAGTTCCTCCACATCAACGTGTTTTTGGGTGAGGCCGCCACGCAGCACATTGTCCGAATTTCCCATGATCTCGATGCCAGCGCCACGCAGATAGGCATGTGGCACCCCGGTAGCCAGGAACAGCGCTTCGCCGGGTTGCAAGGTGAACAGGTTCAGATACAGCGGAGCAAAAACCCCGGCATCCTTGGGATAATATTCCAGCAACAGCATACAGCAGTCCCGGATGTCTGGATCGAGACCGGAATCTTCGCGCAAAGAGCTTTTCAGCGCCGTCAACGCATCTTCCAGCCTGTTTTCACGCAAGCTCAAAAGCTCCAGGATCAGGCGCTGGAACCAGTTCCTGTTCTGATGTTTGGCAAATGGCGCATAGCTTTTCAGGCAAGCGCCCAGGCCCGCCTTGCTCAGGTTTTCCGCCACCTCGCGATAGGCACGGAAACCACAGAGGGCAATAAACTCCGTAAGAGCGCAGAGCAGTTCAGGTTTGGCACGTGGATCCCGGTAATTGCGCAGGGGTGAATCCGGCTCTAGGGAAAGGCTGTTTTCCCGCTGCCAGCCCAGCTTGGCCTGTGCCTCGGAAGGATGCGCCTGGATGGAAAGAGGGCGCTCCGCAGCCAGAACTTTCAGCAAAAATGGAAGCCGCCCCTCAGCAAGCACCGCTCCCCGCCCCAAAATCCTGCCGGGATCAGTGTCAATGTAATCCAGCAAGCTGATTCCCTCCTCCATTGTGCGCAAACTGGATGAGCCAGCGGGATGCGCTCCCATCCACATTTCCGCTATCGGCAGCTCTGGGTCCGGGTCTTTGCCAAGCAGGCGGGGTATGAAGTCCGGCGAGCCCCAAGCGTAGTTTTTAAGCGGATTGATAAGCTTGTGCAGTCCCATCTTCAGCCTCCCAATTTGCCCAGGCGCGATTGCAGCAGCTGCAGCAGCGGACTCAGCAGGGGGAAAAAGCGTTTGGCCTCATTCATGTAATGACGGGCTTTATCTGTATGTTTCTGCTGTATAAGCAGGCGGATGATCTCTTCGTAGAGCCCCATCGAATAGGGATTGCGTTCAATGGCTCGTTCCAGAGGCGGTATGGCCAAAGCCGGAGCGCCGCATTTCACGGCGCATTCGGCATAAATCAAAACATGCTCAGTTTGGATCAGCGCGCCGCTACGGTCATATTCCCGAAAGGCGTTCAGCGCCAGCAGCCAGTTTTGGAAACGGGCGTAAGTGAGTCCCTTGAGCAGCAGCAGATGGCGGTGGTGGCCGATTTTGGCTTCCGCCCGGGCTATGTAGCGCTGCGCAGCTTCGTAATCCTCCACCCGCAGCAACTGTTCGATCAGCAGGAAATAGATGAAGGGATTGTTGTCTATCACCGACATCAGGTTCTTCATGATCTCGATGCTTTCGCGGTTTCGGCCCAGATAGGCAAGCGCCAGGGCTTTGTTGAAGCGCACATCCGAGTGCGGATCAGTAATCTGGTCGTAATATACGATCGCCAGCTGATACTCGCCCTGGGCGAAAAAGGTATTGCCAATTATCAGCTTTAGCTGATTGTCGCCAGGTTTCAGTTTCAAAGCGGATTGATAGCTCTTCACGGCTTTATCGTAAAGCTGGCGTCGCTGGTAATAATCACCCAAAGCGATCAAGGGACGGGGATCCTGGGGATTTTCCTCCGCCGCCTGGATCAGCAACTGCACCGCGTGAATCCAGTTAGTTTTCATCAGCGCTTCAGCGCGATGGAGCAGGTTTTGTACGTCACGGTCGGACATCTGGATTCTCCTGTGTCACTTTCCTGTCAGCTTCTGTGGATCTCCAGCCCGACAAAGCGGCCATGAATCCCTTTTTGGCTGTGAGGCTCCTGTAGCTCCCAAGCTTGTTTGTCCAAACCATCCGGAGCCGATCATGGCAGTTCCTTGAGGATTTCTTCGATGGCACGCCACAGTTGGGTGTCGCGTCCGGCGATCTCGTCTTCTGGGCTGATTTCCACCACTATGTCAGGTTGTACGCCGCTGCCTTCCATGTTGGTGCCGTCCAGCTTGTACCACCCGGAGCCGGGTAAGCGCATGGATGAGCCATCCAGCAAATTATACTCCCATGTGCCGATCACGGAACCGCTGGAGGGTTTGCCCACCACTTTGCCAAGCTTAAGCTCCTGATAGACAATGGGAAATATCTCGCCGTCGGAGAAGGAGTTTTCGTCGGCCAGCACGATGCTGGGGCGTGTCCAGGCCCGGCGGGGTTCCAGGTTTTGCTGTCCGCTATAGCGCCGGGAAGTGGACAGAGCGTAGGGAGTTTTATTGAGCAGGGAGATGATCTGGTCATGCACATGGCCGCCGGTATTGCCGCGCACGTCGATGATCAGGGCTTCCTTGTCTGCGTTGTCGCGGAAAAGCTCCCGCTGGAAGTTGGTAAAATTATTGTCGCCCATAGCCGGGATATGGATGTAGCCAACCCTTCCGCCGGTGCGTTGGTCCACCTCAGTGCGGCTGCGGCTAACCTTGTATTCGTATAGCAGAGCGCGGTTCTTTTCCCAGTTCAAGCCTTCCTGCACGGCTTCCTTCTCCTCTCCATTGGCAATGAAATTCAGGTGGATGCGCTTGCCGGTCTTGTCTGCCAGCAATGAGTCCAGCGGGGTGGCAGGCGTGATAGGGCTGCCGTCGATGTGGGTAAGTATGTCGCCTGCCCTTATGCCATAAAACGTTGCCAGACGCGAGGTTGGATAAACGGCTCGGAGGCGGATTCCCTGTGGCAATACCTCTCTGTAGTCAAATTCCACGCCAAGATAGGCAGGCTGGCCCCCGCGCGGAGAATAGCCTTCCCTACGAGGATAAAACCCAGTGTGGGAGGCGTTTACGTCGCCGATCATCTCGTTCACGATGGAACTGATGTCCTCGATGGAACGGGCCCGGTTGGCGTAAGGATGGTAGAGTTCGTAGAGCGCCTGCCAGTTCTGGCCATGCATGTTCGGGTCATAAAAATTGAGGCCAAACACGCCCCAGACCTCTTCAAAAACCCGGGTGTTCAGCAAACTGGTGCTGTAAGTATAATCAAATTCCGTGCTTAGCTCACCCTTGCTGCGTTTGTCCAGATCATACCAGCGAATCTTTCCGCCTTGCAGATAGTAAAGCTTCTCCCCCAACCAGCGCAGGCTGGAGGCGTTTTTGCCAAGGTCTTGGACCTCCTTGACATTATCCCCGAAGATATTGGCCTTTTTGAGTTTGAGACTGCTGTCTTCATCATAGCCGTCAGATATGTAGTAGAATGTGCTGTCATCAATTACGCGTTCCACTCGCAGCCAGCGCTCCGGTTCATTGATCACTCTAGAGAGCCGCTTTTCGATGCCCTCCCAAACTATGTTAAGTTCCTTGCGCGGAGTGGGTTCGTCCTCAGTTGCCATTGCCAGGGTGTCGGTTTCCGCATCAATCGTGACTTCCAGCACCTTGTCGCTAACGATAAGCTCTTCCCCATCCTCGTCGGTGGTAGTGTTGAAAATCTCTTTCCAGTTGTCCGTCTCGTATTCATATTCGTCGCGGGGAACCAGGTCGAGGCGATAGATGCCGTTGGAACGGCCGATCAGGATGGAGCGGTCATCTGGGGTCCAAGCCAGGCCACGGATCCAGGAATCGTCATTCATGATCTTGATATGGGCGTCGGCTGCAAAATCGTAAAGCCAGAGCTCACGCATCCAAACATCCTCGCGGGTGGTGGCGTAAACGGCATAGTCTCCACTGGAATTGATGGCAAAGTTGCTGGCGATGGGACGCCTGGCGTTCAGAGGACGTAGATCCGTCAAACTGGAATCTGCCACCGCGATCCTGCCGCTGAGACGGTTGTCTCCGTAGCGAACAACCCATTTTCCGCTGGGGTCGCGCATTATGCTTTCCACGTCCAGGCTGTCCGCGCCGAACCATTCCACCTGGCTAAGTTGCATCAGGCTGTCACAAGTTACTGTGTAAAGCTTGTTGATACCCTTGTCCATCATTTGCAACGCAAGGGTGCGGTTGTCCTTCAGAAAAGCCAGGTCGCCGATGGAGCTTTGGTTGTGGCTGATCTGCTTCACCTCGCCGCCTTTACGGGGGATGAAGAAGGTATCGTATTTATATTTGAACCCCACCAGCAGGTCATCATCAGAGATGGCGAAGGCTTCAAAGCTGTCCTTCATTTTTTCCCGGCGCAGGTCGGGACGCCAGAGGTCGCTGTTGATGTTGATCTCCAGCTTGGATGCCCCTGTCACTGGATGCCAGCGCCAGATTTCGTTAAAATGCTCAAAGACGATGCGGTCGTTTTGCCTGGCGATGGATAAGTCGCGCGCGGACCAGAGTGGAAAATCTGTTAATTGCCTCGGCGAGTCAAAATTGCCGTTGTCCGCCCGGAAAATCTGGAAACGTTGACCGTCGGAAGCGCAGAAGTAGAGCGCGCTATCCAGATGGGAATAGCGGGGATAGCGTTCAGTAAATTCCGTGTGGGTGAGCCGGGTGTATTTCTTACTGGCCAGATCTATGCTCCAAAGCTCACCAGCGATGCTGCCCAGGTAGGCTTCGCGGTAGGGGTTACCGTCGCGGTTGAAAACCAGGCTCTTGTTGTCCGGCGCCAGAGTGGCATAACTGTCGCCGATTTCAGCCAGCAACACAGGTCGGCTGCCGTCCAGATTAAGGCGGAAAAAGGATCTGCCAAAACTGGGGCTGTACCGGGTGCAAAGCAAACTTTGGCCATCGGCAAACCAATCGCTGATGGTGAAGCTTTCACGGATGATGAGTCGGGTGATTCCACTGGTCGGCTCGATCAAATAGGGCAACGTAATGCCTTCACGGTTGGAATTGAAGGCGATCCAACGCCCGTCAGGAGACCAGCAAGGCCCCCATTCCCCAGCCTCAGTTGCGGTAAGCCGATGCGCGTCGCCGCCGTTGTAGGATACCAGCCACAGATCGTTGTCATAAACAAAGCAAACCTGCTCTCCATCAGGGGAGATGGCCGGGTCGGAGGCGAATTCAGGTTCCAAAGCCCAGCCCAGAGTAGCCGTAAGCGCCAGAATCAGCGTTATTATATGTTTCATATCCATTGTCCTTTAATCTTTTTCCCAGAGTTCCAAGCCGTTTTGCCTGCTCTGAACCTTATATTCATGCTTTAGAACACGCGCCAACACCGGAGGATGCACTGTTCCCAGCACACGTAAGCCCAACCTCTCATCGCCCGGGCGGTTCAAAAAACTGTTCAGTTCGCTGTCCAGCTCTGTTTCGCTGGCTTTGATCTGGGCGTTCAGGTCGTCAATCAGGCTTTGGTTTTCTCCCGGTGTTTCCTTCAGGCGGATCAGTTCCTTCGTCATCTGCATCAGCAACGCTTTGTAATAGGGCCCAATGGTGATTTCCAGCCGGGTTTCGCCTCCTGAGGGATCGCCCAGCTCACGCAGGACCACATTTCCCCCACATTCTATCTGGCCACCGCGCAAGGAGCCTTTTTCTGCTTCCAGCCCGCCATCGGCCGCAATTTCGCTGCCTTCAACGGTGTCTTCGAAGCTGATACTGCCCTGGCACAACACCCGGGAGGCTTTGATCCCTTTGCAGAACAAGTTTCCACCTATCTCAACTCCTGGCTGGCAGCAGTCCCGGATCTCGCCACAGATGACCAGATCGCCTCGGCAATTTAGCGTGGAGTTGATAATGTCACCTCGCAGTTCGACGTTTCCGGCACAGAACAGCGTGCTGTTGATGATGTTGCCCCAGACCTCCAGGTCAGCCGGAGAGCGCAGTTCTTCCATGGTGTCGCTGATATCGCCTTCCACCACCAGTTTTTCGATAATCCCGATGCGGCCGTTCTCATCCACGCTTACAAAGCCTTTCCGCTCAGTTACAAAGTGGCGTTTGTCCAGGCTGAAGGTTACGTTGTCTCCGGCTACCAGCCCAGCCGCCTCCAGATCGAATTCCTCGTCCTGCAGCATTTCGCCGTAGATATCGTAAATAGAGCCCTGGCGATCAAAGATGTTGCTGCTGTAATCCGCGATCACGGTGCCAGCTTCGATGCAGGTAAGTCTGGCCAGTTCCTCCGGCCTCACCCGGCCAGTGAAGTTTTTGGCCTGGTTGAGGTCGAAAAAGTAGTTCAGCTTGCTTTCACCCTTCACGCGGTCGCACATGGCAATAGGGAAGGGAATATCAAAATCCTTTTCCAAGCCGTGTTTACGCATATATCTGGCTGCTTCTTCAAAGCCTGTTTTGATGCCGGCTTCTTCGATCAGGTCCAGAATGTCCTGCTCGTCGATCAGCCTGCCGTGAGAGCGGATGGTAAGCCAGGCAGATAGCCTGTCATCGCGCAGCTCCAGTCTCAGAGTTCCAGCCCGGTTGGTGAGGATCTTATTCATATTCAAGTCCGATTAAATTCATCTGGCGGTTGCTGGTCCTGTCCCGCCGGTAGGAATGATGCACAGCTGATTCCAATGTGCAAACAAACTGCTGTTCGATGTCGTAAAAAGGTATCCCGGCCGCGATCAGCTGCCTGAATATGGCCAGACGGAGATCCAGATGACGGGAGCCTGCCGGGGCAGCGTCAGCGGCGCAGCCCATTTCTTTCAGGCTGGTGTTAAAACTCTCCCAGGTTGCTTCATCCACCTCGTAGTGCCGAGCGCAGATGCCAGCGCCGATATGGGCTGTAATCTCGGCTGGCAGAATGCCATATTCATCCTGAAGCACCCGCACCGTTTTTCCGACGATATTCAGCCGGGTGCCTTCCCGTCCGCTGTGGATGGCTGCCACAGCGCGGTTTTGAGCGTCCTGAAGCAGTACGGGGTAGCAGTCAGCGGTACGGACCAGCAGATATTGACCAGGAACGGATGTGATCAAAGCGTCAACCCCCGCAATCTGGGAATGGTCGCCCCAGCCAGCGCCCCCATCCGCTTCAGAGCAAACGTGGATCCCGTCACCGGCGATCTGTTCCGCGATCACGGTCCTCCCCTTGGGGATAATCTTGCTGCCGATCCGGATGTCGCCCTGAGCGCTCATTACGCTGCGATAATCCGGGGTTTTTTCGCCCAGATGCAGCCAGGTTTTCATCCTTCCACTCCGGGATACATCACCGTAACCTTCAGCGGGCGGTAGATTTCGGTATTGTGGTTTGTCACTAGCATGCGCTGGATGTGAGTTATCAAATGCGGGATATTGCGCAGCGCGTTCAGCGACCATAACAGGCAGATGCCAGCGCTGATGCTCAACGCAGTCTGCGGCCCCAGCTTGCGGGTGAGTGAGCCGATCAGCAGGCTGCCGAAGGGCATCACAGACTGGAAAGTCATGGTGTAAACGCTCAGCACCCGACCGCGCATATTGGGATCAACCACGCTTTGCAGAATGGTGTTGGTGGAGCTCATCTGAATGGTCATGCCCAGACCGATGAAGACCATGAAAACCAGGCTGAGCACGATGCTTCGGCTCTGCGCCAGGCCGATCAGTGCCAGGTTGGCCACGCAGCCCAACACCGCTGTGATGTAGGGCAAGCCTTTAATGGTCTTCCGCCCTGCCATGTAAAAAGCGCTGGTCAATGCCCCGACCCCCGCGAAGGTAAGCAGCAGGCCTTGGGTGCCAGCATTCCCTTTCAGCACATCGCGTGCGAACACGGGAATGATGGAGCTATAGCTCATGGCGAAGAGCATGTACACGCCCAGGTTGGCGATCAGCCAACGCACCGGCAGGCTGTGCCATGAATAGCTCCAACCTTCTTTGATCTTGCTGAGGATGGGCACTCCGCTGGGTTTGAGGGGTGGATAGTTGATCCGGATGGTCAGCAGTGAGGCAATTACCGCCAGATAGGCTACTGCGCTGATCAGAAAGCAAATGCCTTCGCCAAAGGCTACGATCATTGCCCCGCCGATGGATGGGCCAATCAACCGGGCAGAATTGAACATGGCGGAATTGGTGGCGATGGCGTTGGGTAGCAGGCTGCGCTTGGAAACCAGGTCCAGCACGAAATTCTGCCTGAACGGTGCGTCAATGCCTTCCACGATGCCCTGCCAGAGTGCCAGCACGATCAGCGGCCACCAGCGGTCCTCGTTGATGAAACCGCTTAGCACTCCCGCTGCCAACAGACTGGCCTGCACCATGAATAGCGATTGCGTGAGCACCAGCGTTTTGCGGCGGTCCCAGCGGTCGGCCCAAGCCCCGGCGAAAGGGCTCACGAACAGCGACGGAATCATGCTCAGGAAGCCGATCAGGCCAAGCAAAAAAGCGGAATTTGTGAGCCGGTAGATAAACCAGCTCATGGTTGTACGCTGCACCCAAATTCCGATCACCGAGAAAAAGTGCCCGGAAAAATAGATGCGGTAGTTGCGAACGGTGAGGCTGATGAAGCGCTCACGCAATTTGCTCAGCAGCCATCCAGCAGCCTTTGCCAGCGCTGATCCTCCTGCGGGATTCATCTGTTCCCGCTCAGGCCTGCCCTTCCTGGGCCGGTTTCTTGTTGTGTTCGAAACGCAGTTCTCTGGCTTTCTCATACTTGGCCAGCACCTGCTCCCGGTCCGCGTCGTCGATGTTGGCCAGCACGAATTCAAAAATCTCGTCGGTGCCCAGGGTTTCCTTCTCAAAAAGTTCGGCAGCCAGTTTTTCCAGCAGGTCGCGCCTCTTTTTCAGAATATCCAATGCCTTGTCATAGGCGCGGGTGATGAAGCCGCGGATCTCGCTGTCCACCAAATGCGCCGTTTCGTTGCTGTGCACATCGCGGCCGATAAGTTCCTTGCCCAGATAAACTTCACTCTGCTCCTTGCCGATGGTCATCGGACCGAAGGCTTCGCTCATGCCCCAGGAGCAGACCATCTTTTTGGCGATCTCCGTAACCCGATCCAGATCGTTGCCTGCTCCGGTGGTGAGTTCTCCGAAAACTATCTCCTCCGCGGCGCGTCCGCCCAGGATCTTGGTCATAAGCTGTTCCAGATAGCCGCGCGAATATCCGGTCTTGTCCGTCTGCAAGAAGTGGGTAGCGCCTGCTGTGAAGCCGCGCGGGATAATCGAAACCTTGTGCACCGGCTCTGTCTTGTCCTGGAAAATGGATGTGAGCACATGCCCGATCTCGTGGATGGAGGTAAGCTTTTTATCTTCGTCGGGGATCACCCTGCTCTTCTTTTCCTTGCCCAAGGTCAGTTTGTCCTTGGCTTCCTCGAAATCGCTCATGTTGATTTTTTGCTTGTTTTGTCTGGCTGCGATCAGCGCCGCCTCGTTCACGATATTCGCCAAATCGGCTCCGCTGAAGCCCGGTGTTCCGCGCGCGATCAGCTCCAGATGCACATCTTCAGCCAGCGGCACCTTGGCAGAGTGCACTTTCAGGATTTCGGTGCGGCCTTTGATGTCGGGCAGGTCAACCGTCACCTGGCGGTCGAAGCGTCCCGGACGAAGCAACGCGGGATCCAGGATATCAGGCCGGTTAGTGGCAGCGATGATGATCACGGCTTCGTTTGGCTCAAAGCCGTCCATCTCCACCAGCAGTTGGTTCAACGTTTGTTCGCGTTCGTCGTGACCGCCGCCCAGCCCGGTTCCCCGGTGCCGGCCCACAGCGTCGATTTCATCAATAAAAGTGATGCAGGGCGCGTTCTTCTTCGCCTGCTCAAAAAGGTCACGCACCCTCGCGGCGCCGACGCCCACAAACATTTCCACAAAGTCCGAGCCGCTGATGCTGTAGAACGGCACCCCCGCCTCGCCGGAAACGGCCTTGGCCAGAAGCGTCTTGCCCGTCCCAGGACGTCCCATCAGCAATACTCCGCGCGGGATGCGTCCTCCCAGCCGCTGGAATTTCTTCGGGTCCTTCAGAAACTCCACGATTTCCTGTAGTTCCTCTTTGGCCTCGTCCACCCCGGCCACATCCTTGAAAGTGATGTTGCTGCGGCTGCCTTCATGCATGCGGGCCCGACTTTTGCCAAAGCTGAAGGCTCTGGCGTTCTGGTTGTTCATGCCCCGCATCAGGAACCACCAAAATCCGATCAGCAGCACAAAGGGTATCAGGTAGGAAAGGATTCCCGTCCAGCGCGGAGGTTTTTTGGTTATCACCACTACATTCTGCGCCCGCAATTGTTCGATCAGGCTGGGATCGTCAACCGGAGGCAGCAGGGTGTGGAATTTTTTGCCTTCCCGGGTTTGGTAAACGATGTCCTGCTCTGTGAAGGTCACCGATTTTACCTGTTGCTTTTCCAGCGCGGCGGCGAATTGTGAATAGTTTGCCTCGCCAATATGCTCCTGTCCACTGAACCAGCTGAACACCATCAGCGCCACCAGTGCCAGGATCACTATCACAAAGGTCCAGGAAACAGGAGCTCTGGCCGGCTGGCGTAGCTGCTGGTCAGGCTGCAGGTCACGCGGTGTTCGTGGCGGCGTTTGCGGCTGTTTGTAGCTGTCACTTTCGCCCGGTTTTTTCCGCTTCAGCAGAAAGATGCGCACCGCGCTGATCACTGTGATGGCCACCAAGGCTATCACAAACCACAGCAGCAGATCTGAAAACTGTTGCGCCACCTGGTTGCTCTGAGCCACATCCCTGGCCCTCTGGGCCGGAAAGGACAGGCTGTCGGCTGCTGACAAAGTCAGATTCAGCGCCAGTAGCGCTATTATGATGACTGTATGTTTCATGAATAGATCTCTTCCTTTAGGATGCCGATGTAGGGCAGGTTGCGGTATTGGGACTTGAAATCCAGCCCGTAGCCCACCACAAATTCATTGCCGATCTCAAAGCCCACATAGTCAAATTTAACCTCCTGCTTGTGCGCCGCAGGCTTATCCAGCAGGACGCAAATCTTCAGGCTGGCGGGCTCGTGCTTGGCCAGATAATCTTTGATGTATTGCAGCGAAAGCCCGCTGTCTACGATGTCTTCCACAACGATCACGTGCCTGCCGGTGATATCCACGTCGATATCCTTGCGAATCTTCACCACGCCGGAACTGGAGGTCTCGGCGCCATAGCTAGAGATGGCCAGAAAGTCGATTTCCAGGGGGATTGTGATACTGCGGCAGAGGTCGGCCAGAAATATGAAGCCGCCTTTCATGATGCCGATCAGCACCGGCACCGTGTCTTTATATTCGCTGGCGATTTGGCTGCCGATTTCGCGCACCCTTGCCTGGATGCGGTATTCGTCCAGCAGCACCTCTGCCAGGTCACGATTCATCTCATTCATTTTCCTCTCCTGTCTTTTTGCGGCTGGCCGCCCGCCGGGGCTTGGCCTTCAGGTTTTCCGCCGCTATCTTAAGAAAGCGCGTGCTGCCTTCGTCCAGCGCCACCCGCGCGTCCAGACGCTGCCCCGCGATCCAGATTATCTTCTCCCCGTCATCCAGCACAGGTACCAAATCGCGCTCAAATTTGCCCACTTTGGCGTTGATGAAAAAGTCTTTCAGTTTCACCAGGTTTTTCATACCCAGAGGCATGAACCTGTCGCCAGGCCTGCGGCTGCGGATGTTGAAGGGCCAATTGATCTTGTCCGCGTCCAGATAGACGTTCAGGGCGTCTTCATCGCGCCGGGTCGGCAATACTTTCAGCAGCTTGAAGGTAAAGCGGTGGTCTCCCCAAACTGTCCGGGCCCGGTCTTCCATCACCACCACCGGTTCAGGAACCGGCGGTGCCTCGCTTTCAAGCTCCAAACTCAATTCAGCGTAAACTTTTCTGGCTATCAACCCCCGCCCCAGTTGGATTTGCTTGCTGCCATCAGACTCCAGCAGGTCCAGGATGTCTTGGAAGTGGCGGCTGAAAAAATCCTTCCCGCTACCGCTGAGGACGCTGGTGAGCTCTTTCAAAACGTAATATTGTTCCAATCGCGTGCAGCGCTTCAAAGCCGGGATGGAAACGGTTATCCGCTCCGGCTCCTGCTCCAGCGTGATCCGCTTCACCAGGGTTTTAACCCTCTGCAGAACAAGCTCTTCCGCCGCCGCGAATATCTGGGCCTGTTCTCCCAAGCTGCTGGCTATCCGCGGATTCAGTTCACGCTCAACCAAAGGCAACAGCGTGTGTCGCACCCAGTTGCGCTTGAAACTCTGGTCAGCGTTGCTGGCGTCCTCGCACCAGGCGAGCTTCCGCTCCTCCAGCAAATCCACCAGTTCCCGCTTGTCAAAGCAGAGCAGCGGATGCGCGATCCTGCCGCTGCGGGGGCGGATTCCCGCCAGACCGCTTAAGCCCGCGCCGCGGAAGAGATTGAGCAGCATGGTCTCGCTCTGGTCGTTGTTGTGGTGCGCGGTTACGATCAAATCGAAGCGGTAGGCGTCCAGCACCTCTTCAAACACCCCCAGGCGCTTTTGCCGCGCCCGGTTTTCCAGGTCGCCGCCAGCCTCCAAACATATCTTGCGGATGATGAGGGGAACGCTCAGCTCCTGGCAATGCTGCTTTACAAGTTCAGCGTCCGCGTCGCTTTCCGACCCGCGAAGCTGATGGTCCACGTGCACAGCCAGCAGCGTGAGCTGGCGCAGGTTGCGCAACCGCGAGAACAGCAACAGTAGTGCCACTGAGTCCGCCCCGCCAGAAACGCAGAGCAATAGCTTCGCCCCGGCGGAAAAGATCTGCTGATTCCGCACATAACTGTCTAATCTTGCAAGGGCTTGCTTCAGCTTGGGCATTAGCGCTCCTGTCGCTTTATTCTTAGTAAGTTAGCTTTTTACGACCGCTTTGCTTGTCAAGTCCCTTTTTCTGTCCGCCGCATTGAAAAAGGGTCTACATATTCTATGGACCCTCTCTGAAAACTACAAATTTCCTCACACCCCCAAACACATGCAGATAAAGCTGTAGGTATCCGCGGTGTATTCTAGGCTTTTGGCAAGGCTGCTGGGTCCGTGCGCAGAAGAGGTTTGTGTATAGAGCAGTGCCATGCCATCCGGATGTGCCTTGTTCTGCATGGTGGCGGCAAACTTAAAGGAATGGCCAGGCACCACGCGGTCGTCGTGATCGGCGGTCAGAACCATTGTATCCGGATAACGTGTTCCCTCTTTGATGTTGTGCAAGGGTGAGTAAGACAGCAGGTTGCGGAAGTGTTGTTCCTCGTCCGGATTGCCATAATCAGCTATCCAGTTCCAGCCGCAGGTGAATTTGTGGAAGCGCAGCATATCCAGCACGCCCATGGCGGGAACCGCCGCCCGGAAGAGGTCCGGCCTTTGCGTCAGGCAGGCACCCACCAGCAATCCACCATTGGAACCTCCATTAATGGCCAGCATTTCGGGATTGGTGTAGCCTTCCCGGATCAGGTATTCCGCGGCGGCAATGAAGTCATCGAATACGTTTTGCTTGTTCAGCAGCTTGCCGGCATCATGCCAGCGCTTGCCGTATTCGCCACCTCCACGCAGGTTTGCCACGGCACAGATGAATCCCTTTTCCAGCAAGCAGATACGTGCTGTGGAAAAGGACGGCATCAGGGCAATATCAAAGCCGCCATAGCCATACAGCAGCACGGGGCCTTGCCATCGCGGGGAATATCGTTGCGGTGGATGAGGGTCATGGGAATGAGAGTGCCGTCTTTGGATGGGTAGAAAACCTGCTCGGACACGATGGCGCTGAGATCGGCCTGCACAGGATCGGTGTGGTAATGGGTGAAGCTGTCGCCGGGGATATCGTAGCGGAAAATCTCGCCCGGGCGCACATAGGAACTGAAATAGAAGTAGGCTTCCGGATCCTCCTTTTTCCCAAAGCCGATGCCGGCCGTGCCCTGATAAGGCATCTGTATCTCACGTAGAAACTTGCCGTCCGTGTCCAGCACTTCCACCCGGGAGCATACATCCCTGGTGAAGATCGCGATCAGCTTGCCGCCCACCGGGCTTGCTGAATCCAGCCGGTAATCCCGCTCCGGGATCACTTCCTGCCAGCGCTCTTCCTCTGGATGGTCCAGATGAAATTTCACCAGCCGGTGGTTGGGGGCATCCTTGTTTGTAAATAGGTAAAAGCAATCCTCCTCAAAGCTGTCGAACGGATAATAATCATGCTCGAAGCCATCGAACAGCACCTTGAACGGCAGTTTTGGATCATCCACGGGACGGTAGAGAACGCGGTTTCCGGGTGAAGCTCCTCTTTCATACATGAAGAGATATTTTTCATCATCAGAAACCCAGCACCCCCGGAAACGCCTGGGATTTAAGGCATCTTCATACACCAGGACGTCCTCCTCCTGAGGGGTGCCCAGCTTGTGATACCACACATTCTGGCCAGGATCACCCTGGACGCCATCCTGAGTGGGTAGATAACGGCTGTAGAAGAAGCCGTCCCTGTACCACTCCGCGCCGGTGTGGCGCATGTCTTTCAGTTTGTCTGGCAGCCATTCCCTAGTAATGGTATCGATGGTCCACAGCTCACCGGCATCAGCTCCGGCGGCCGATACCAGAAAGGTAAAATACCGGAAGTCCTTTGATTTCCCCACAGAATAGACCGTGGTGGTGCCGTCCGGGGACATGGTGTTGGGGTCCAGAAACAGCTCTTCCGGGCCGTCCTGACGCTTGCGGTAAATCACCCACTGGTTCTGCAGGCCATCGTTCCGGTGGTAATAACACCACTCGCCATACTTGATGGGCGCGGTTTGGCGGGAGTAATTCACCAGTTCCTGCATCCGTTCCAGCATGGCTTTACGGCCAGGATACTGGTTCAATATAGATTCCGTGAGGGCTTGCTGGGCCTGGGTCCAGGCGATCACTTCCGGATCGTGGTCATTTTCCAGCCAGCGGTAGGGATCCGGCACCTTGACGCCGAAGAATTCATCGATCGTGCCGTCTTTTCGGGTTCTGGGATATTGCATGGTTTTACCTGCCTGATATTATTGCTATTGTTTTGCGTGATAGAGGCTCTTCCCAGGGGAACTTCATTTCAGCTTTTCCAAGCTACCTTGCCAATATGACGCTTCGGCGGGCGCCGGTACTGGTGGGTCAGCGTGTACCGGGACCGTGGCACTCTTCACCAGCCTGAGACATAACATTGGGTAATGCAGCGTGCTGTCAATGAAATTCTTTGGCTGGGCTTTTCCCCTTGCAATGTCCCGTCGGTCACGTCCTTAGCGCTCGCAACCGTCCCCCTCCCACGCCGCCCGCCAAATCCTCGCATCAAATGCGGGCATCATGCGGGAGGCAACTCCGGAGTTCAGCATAGAGCCTTAACGGCCAGACCTCATCGCTTCTCCCAGGCCAGACGCTGGCGTCGAGCAAGGGACGAGCATCGACGCCAGCAAGGAACTATTCTTCCATTAGTTCCTGCCGTCCATGCTCACCACGTTCGCTGTACGCCAGGCCAGACCAGGTCCCCGCTATCGGATGCCATGCCCCAGGCTAACCCACCATAGATTAACTTGAACAAAAAAAGCCCGGCGGATTAACCACCGGGCCTTTATGTACAGGGTCTGGAATTATTTAAGCAGGGTTGTTTTGGTCTGGTAAACCTGGCTGCCCGCCGTCATCACGATCTGATAGACGCCGTTGGAGAGGGTGTTTCCGTTGTAGTCAGTGCCGTCCCAGGTGATGCGGTAATTTCCGGCGGCCTTGTTGCCCAGCTCGTAGTGTTTCACGATCTGCCCGCGGGAGTTGTAGATCTTGAAGCTCACATCGTTGTCCTTCGCCAGGCTGAAGGGGATGAAAACCAGCGGGTTGAAGGGATTCGGATACACGGCATGCAGCTTGGTGGCCAGTGGAATCTCCGGGGTGGGGTTGTCGCCCAGGGCGTTGTAGAAAACGCTCACGGGGCCGTGGTAATTCACGGTGCCATCCAAGTCGTTGGTCTGCAGCCAGTAGTAATAGGTGCCGGTCTCATAGACCTCTGTGTCCTCGAATATGTAGGTCTGCATCTGGGAGCTGTTGAGTGAGGGGATCAGAGGGCTGACGTTCTGGGCTCCGGCGATGTCGCTGTCAGTGCCGCGGTAGATGTAATAGCCGCGCATCCCGGTCTCAGTCTGGGTAACCCAGGTGAGGGTGATGTAGTTCTGGGCGCTGATGGTGGCGGTGAAGGAGGCCAGTTCAACGGGCACGGGTCCATCAAGGGTCACAACTTCTTGTTCGTTGGAATTGCCGCTGGTGCCGTAGGCATTGTAAGCCCGCACCACATAGTAGTAGGTGGTTCCGGGGGCACGGCCGGTATCAACATTATATGAAGTGACATTGCCAACGTTTAGGTTTTGATATCCGGAGACATAGGTGACAGTTGTGCTGCCTGAGAAAGTGTGGGAACCCCAATTAGTGATTGTGTCGGCTGCATGACTGTCCCAGTCAGAGGCAGAATATATTGCTGAAGGAACAGACGCTGCCTCTTTCCTGACCAGAGTTACATCCTTGCCCCAATCGCTTGCATCGCCAATAGGACCGACCACATCAACCAAGTTGGCTCCATTGAAGATTGCCACAGCGTCATTGCCGTTGAAACCCATCACACTTGAATTGGTTGAGAGGTCATAATTTGTGCCAAAAATCGTCTGGTTACTGTTAACTATTCGGTACACGGAGCCATTAGCCAACGTACCTGACAAGCCTAAAGTATAAGTGGGAGTAGTTGCTCCGTTATTGTATTGTTTTAATGAAAAGGAAGAGAGGTCTACTGATGCTCCGGTCCCATTATAGATCTCGATGCCCTTGTTGTTTGAACTGCCTTCAACATATTCGGAAATGAAGAGATCACTGGCATTACCCCCTGTTGTTTTGGTATAAACATCAAGGTAATATCCGGTGGCCCCGCTGACAGCGTTCCAGTTGGCTGTGAAGCTGGTATTGGTAATACTGGTTGCTGCCGTTGCAGTAGGAACATTGGGCGGAGGAGGAGTGGTTACTTCACCGCTGCAGGTGACGGTCTTGTTTGTGGCTCCTGAGGAAGATAAAGTGATATCCTCATTGTTATAAGTTCCGATGGCCAGTCCGGCTTTCAGGCGCACGTAGATGGTTGTTTCATTTACACCAAGCTTTGCAGCGGTAAGAGTGAGGGATGAAGTGTAACCTGTATTCTCACTCAAAGAGATTTCATAGTTGGTAGGTGCTGTGAGAACGATGTCAGCAGTCAAGTCAGCTCCGCTAACGGTGAAGGTCTGGGCAGTGGAAGGTCCCGTGCCTTGATAGGTAAAACCAGTTAGTGTGGTTGGATTAACGGTGATAAGCGGAGTGGCAAGATAGATATTAATATCATCAATTTCCCAGCGGGTAGGGCTGTTAGTGGAGTAGTACTTGAAGGCCAGATAGACGTTGGAACCTGTTATACCTGAGAGATCAAGCACTCCTGAGGATGTTTCTCCTCCGCCTATGCCGCCATTAGCAAAGGCAATCTCGGTCCAGGTGCTGGATGTGGGGTCTCCCAAGCCAGGGTAGTTATTAGAGTATAAGAGCTTCAGATAGTTGTTGGCGTCGATGGTGCCATGAGTGGCGATGGTATTGAAGGTCATCCTTTCATTGCTGTAGTTGTTGAAATTGATGCCCGGAAGCACCAGCCAGTGTTCTTCCAAAGTGCTGCCATAACCGTTGCAGGAAGCGTTGTCATTGTTGTAAATATACCAGGGTTTAGTGCCAGCTATATCGTACCTGTAGGTTTGGCCCCAACCGGCGGAGAAGTCCTCTGTGTAGGGAATGGTGGTGGTTGCCGGGGCGATGACGGTGTAGCTTTGTTCGCTTGAGGTTGTGGTATCTAAATCATCGTCCGTGGCATCGATCACATAATAAACTGTGGTGCCGGCTGTCTGCGCGGGGATGTTTGAATTGGTGGTATAGGTCGATCCGGAGGCCGTCATGCCAATGGTGTTCCCATAAACGCCGGTAGCCGTGCCCCAACGCAGTTGCGCGCTCGTGACTGTACCGTCGGAATCAGTAATATCCGCAGAGACGGAAACTGTGGTTGTGTTGACGATATCCGTAGAAGGTGTCTGAACTATGTTTGATATGGCAGGAGGTTGATTGGCTGAACCTGAAGTAACAGTAATCGAATAAGTTGGAAGTGTGATTGCGTTATTATTTGTATAGTACAAACTACTATTTGTAAACCAGGCCAATAAAGTAGCTTTGTCGCCTGTTACAGCTACATTTGTTTGTGCAGTAGATCCGTTGGCAAAATAGGAGTTATCTACATCAGTTGGTCCTGTTCTCATCGCAACAGAAGCACCAGTCAAGGCTGTTGGGTAATCTGATGTGTTCGAGTTGGTTGGAGTAGAGAAGTTCCTTGTTGAGTACGCAAACAACCAAGCAGTATGGGTGTTAGTGGCTGGAGCAGTAGTGCCCTCATATGCCAAAACCTGATCACCGCTTGCGGACAAGTTAAAGTTTGTATTGGTCGTTACCGAACCTACAGAGGCAGAATATGGTGAGGCATTGACTGATAGGACAATCACCGTACCCTTTGATGTAACGGCAGCATTAGACCACTGTATTGTCCCTTCACCAGTTCTCCATGTTTGGGTTGTGGCATTCCAGCCATTATCGGTGAAACTGATAGTTGAATTAGCAGGGATATCTTCCAGTACTACAAAAGCTACATACTTACTAACATCAGTATGTACTGATATGATAGCAATGTCACCAGCGGTTAAGGCATATGCCACGCCAATTAGAGATATCAACATGGCAAATAAAAGAAACGTCTTTTTCATAATTCCTCCCTGAATTACGAGCTCATTTATATGTATTTTTATAGACTCTGTCTCTTGCATATGTCAGTATAGAAACCCCGTCATATTTGGCAAGTGATTTTTTCTTAACATTTCGTGCTTGCTGATTGCTTGATCCGCCGTGACGAAGAGGATCTGTGCATTCAAAAATGGGTAGCAATGTCCGCTTGTACCTATACTTGCACTCACCCGAAGTAATGCTAAAGGTCAGTTTGCCTTTGTGTACAAAGAAAAAACTATTTCAGCAGCACAGCCTTGACTGTAAAGCTGCGTGTGCCCATATCCATCCGGATATGGTAGGTCCCGCTGCCGCAGAGGCTTCCGGAGGCGTTGCGGCCATCCCATTCCACGCGCTGCTGTCCAGCGGGACACAAACCCGGCTCCAGTTCACGGACCAGCCTACCCCGGGCATCAAAGATCCTGAAGGCCACCAAGGCGGGCGTTTCCAAAAAGAAATCGATGCTGGCACAAGGATTAAAGGGATTGGGGAAAACGCCACTCAGTCCGGTGGTTTGAAGAACATCAGGTCCAGACTGCAATCCATCAGAATTGTAAACCACCGTAACCGGACCGTGCCAGGCTTCGGCTCCGTTAAAATCCACGCTAAGCAGCCAGTAGCGGTAAGTGCCCGAAACATGAAGTTCGGCATCCGCGAAGAAATAGCTGCATGGGATGGAGGTATTGGTGGCCGGGATCAGCGGCGAAGCCAGCAATGCGGCGCCAGGATCCGGCTCCAAGCCGCGATAGATGTAAAATCCCAGCACTCCGGTCTCGGATTGGGTGGTCCAGTCCAGACGCACAAGGTTTTCCGCCGTAAGCGAGGCTGTAAAGGATGAAAGCTCCACAGGCAGGGTGGAAATATCCTCGCCGGTGACGTAAATGTTGTCGATGGCGAAGCTGGGGCGGTAGCTTCCGGAACCGCTTACCAAGCGTGATACGAGCCTGATTTGCAGTTCCTGACGGTTTTCACATGCTGTGGGCAGGAGGATGGATCTGTGCTGCAGATTCTGGGGAACGGTGGTGCCGTTGATCTGTTGTGTAGTGTTGTTTTGGTACTCAATGCCCGTCAGAGTGGTGAAATTCCCGACCGTGCCGATCCTGTATTGCAGAGTGGCTTCGTTGATGTGATCGTCATACGGTGGAGAATATGGATTGCGGATGGTCATGATGTCGTAATCAATCTGGATGTTGTGTTTACCGCTGGTGTCCAGGGCAAAAACGATGGCAAAGCACCAGCCTGTGTTAGAATCCAGTAAGCCTATCTTACCGTCATAGTTGTATATGGTTGCCTGCGGATTGTCAGAGTATCCGTAAGCAGTAAGGGCTTTGTTATAAGCAGGGGGATTAATGCAGTATTCAGTACTGGGTGTTTGAGTGGTCCTCCATCCCGTCATGCCATCCGGCCATGTGCTGGAGCTGTGGGGCAAGCTGGAAAAGTCTTGTGAATAAGGCAATGGCTGAGGCGCTGGATTAACCGGTTGAGCCAGCAGACAGGATACAAGCAGCATAAAGAAAATAAAGGCCAAACAGGGTTTCATGGAATTCCTCACAATTATCTACGGATTATCCGGTATTTGAATCTAATACGGATTTGACGGATTGACGGATTTGGTGTACAGATTGGGAACTCGTTGCCATTGTAAGCTGGTGGAGCCAAAATTAATCACGAAACCCAGCTTCAGATCTGACAAGCGCAGATAGTTAAAAACCTGCTGCTTATGGATGGGCAGGATGGATTCGACGGCTTTGATCTCTATGATTATCTTATCAAAACAGAGAAAATCAACCTTGTAATACTTGCTGAACCTCTTTCCTTTATAAGTGATGTAATAATCTTTTTCCCTTTTGTACGGGATGTTCATCAGCTCAAACTCAAATTCCAAAGCATCAGAGTATACAGCTTCCAAAAAACCGCAGCCGAGCTGATTATACACTTCCAAGCATGCTCCCAAGAATTTATCGTTCAGTTCTTCATACAGCATCATAAATCTTTTTCTGTAAAACCGTGAAATCCGTTAATCCATATTAACATGCAACTAACCAGCCCCGCAAATTACTACATCATGCCTATCAGTTGAATCCGTAGGAGAATTCAATTGCTGCGAGCCCGGTTGAAGATAATGTTCCAAACCCCGTTCCAGAAGTATTTCCAGTCGGTAGCGCAAGGCTTGGCTTGTTTGGCCAGGATGTAGCGGCGCTCTGACCCCACGATTTCGTCGAAAGTTTGAGGCAGATCGGTGTAAAAAGGCGGCAAGAGGCCGGGTTTTACTTTAAGCCGCAGCTGCTGCATGTCCGGCGGATAGAGGGAATAATAGTGTTCGCTGAGGGCGCGCACACCCACCAGAGCGAGGTCGCCACTAAGCCAGTTGAGCAGTTGGGGCAGTTCGTCGATCCAGAGGGCGCGCAGGATCCGGCCCCAGGAGGTCACGCGGAAATCGTTTTTGAACTTTCCGCCTTCCTGCAAGTCGTTGGCCTTAAAGACGTATTCCTGCAGATATTCGCTGTAGGGGTGCATGGTGCGGAGTTTCTTTATGTAGATGATCCTGCCGTTCTGGCCCAGGCGCTTGAGGCGGATGAGAGGACCATAAGTGGGGTTGGGATCGGTTCGGGGCAGCTTGGTTTTTTTGAGGATGAAGTGCATGTGCCCGGCGATTTCGCGCTTGTGGATGAGCTCGAAGCCGCAGAAATAGAAGCGTCCGAGCATCTCGGTCTCAGAAAGGGCGCGGTTCCTTCCTTTGGTGAGGGCAAAATACCAACCCTGCAAAATGGGAAGTTTGGGCATCACGCGGCGCAGGAGGAAATCGCAGAAATAGAGCGGAGCGCCCAGCACGGAGGTGAATTTCCTGTAGAACCTTTTGCGGCGCTGGGTGATGGTCTGGCCGTGGCAAATGAAGACCCCGCCATCCAGCAACATTTCATTCACCTTGATCAGATAGAGGTTTATGCGGCGAAAGTCGTTGATGCGATGGAGGTTGATGAAGATTTGGCGTGAATTGGGGGTTTCGTTGGCAATGTTGAAATAGGTCTCGGAATTGAGCACCAAGGCCTGAGACCTGCAGAAACGGCTGAGATCCAGATATTCTTTAATGAAGGAAAACAGCTCTTCCTGCTCATTCAGGTAACCCCGCCAAAGCGGCTCCAGAATGCTCTCCTCCAGGCTACATTCCGAATAGGGGGGAGCGTAGCTGCTTTCGTTTAGGCTGGGGATGCCTTCCGGCGTCTGGAGAAAGTGGGCCGGACTCTGTGATTCCTCCAGAGCTTCCGATTTCGTGACCAGGGGGGAAGCGGCGTATGCGCGGTTTTCCTTGTTGAATCTGAACGCGTAGAAGAGGCCCACGAAGAAAAAGAGCTCCAAGCCCACACTGCCCAGCATGGTTCCCATCACGATTGCTCGTGAATAGTTGAATTGCCGCAGCACATACATCAGCCCGAAAATCAGCGCGGCAGCGAAGATATCCGATTTGATGATCTGACGCGCCATCGCTACTCCGCTGCTCACCTTGGTTACCAGATATTTACCGCCCAGGATGCCACTGGCGATCCACACCACGGTAAAAGCCGCCAGGGAGCGCCACCAGACAAAATCTGCCAAAATGCGCCGGGTGCCATCCTTGATCTTGGCTACAAGGAGAAAAGAAAAAATAACGATGGCTATATCGAGTAGCAGAAGGAAGTACTGAGATACCTTGTGTTTCATGTATAGTTCTCGGAGATTCTTGCAGAAAAGAGCATCACACAGATTTCACGGATTTCACTGATTGAAATGAGAAACGTGTACATTAACCGCATTGGGGTAGTTATCTACCGCAATTTCAATACGTTGGTTTATATTCAGATGTCATCTACATGGCCGTTAACAATGCGCTTGATACTGTCTTTAAGATCAGTCGAGTTAAAGTTAACCAATAATCCCAACGGTTTGCCTGTAACCTTCAAGTAGGTCTGAATCTGTTTTAGATGAACATTTGAAATCATATCAACCGATTTGATCTCAACCAAGACAAGGCCTTCAACCAACAAATCCATCCTGTAACCCATCCCCAGATCCATGCCTTTATAGATAACATTGATGGGAACCTGGCGTTGAACTCTCAAGCCCATGGATTCCAGTTCAATATACAAAGCCTGTTCATAAATGCTTTCCAGCAATCCCGGGCCAAGCTCATTATAGACTTGGAATATCGCTCCCCTAATCTTGTAACTAATTGCGTTTATGTCCATATCAGTATAATCTGTGAAATCTGTGTGAGCTATCTTATCTACTGAAGTATTCGATTGTCTGCTCCAAACCTGTCTTGAAGTCAACCCTCACGTCATATCCCAGCAGGTCTTCAGCTTTCTGTATCCCCGCCAATGAATGCTTCACATCCCCAGGCCGCTCCGGCTCAAAGCGTGGTTGGATGTCTTTGCCCAGGATGGAGTTGATCATTTGCACCAGGTCCAGAAGGGTGTAGCGCTCTCCGCAGGCGATGTTGATCACTTCACCGGCAGCTTTTTCCGCCGTGCAGGCCTGAATATTGGCCCAAACGTTGTTTTCCACGAAGGTGAAGTCACGGCTCTGATAGCCGTCTCCGTAGATGATCGGCTCCCGGTCATGTTGGATGAGTTTGATGAATTTGGGAATCACGGCGCTGTACTGAGAGGTGGGGTCCTGGTTGGGGCCAAAGACGTTGAAGTAGCGCAGGGAAACAGTTTCCAGGCCGTAGAGGCTGTAAAACACCTGGCAGTAGCGTTCCTGGGCGTATTTGGTAAGGGCGTAGGGTGACATCGGATTAACCGGCATCGCCTCCACTTTGGGCAGGGTTTCGCTGTTGCCATAAATCGATGAGGAAGAGGCACAAACAACACGTTTGACGCCAAACTCCTTTGCTGCTTCCAAAATGTTCAGGGTCCCCAGCACATTCACGTCATTGGTGGTGATGGGATCGTTGATGGAGCGCGGCACGGAGGGCAGAGCACCCTGGTGCAGGATATAATCCACGCCTTTCACCGCGGCACGCACTATGTGGAAAGAACGCAGGTCTCCCTCGATCAGAGTGAGATTGGGATTCTTTAGCAAAGGAAGGATATTTTCCCGCTTGCCTGTGGCAAAGTTGTCCAGTACACGAACTGACTGGCCTTGGTTGAGCAATTCTTTAACGATGTTGGAGCCGATGAAGCCGGCCCCGCCTGTGACGAGGTATTTCATTGATTTATTCCTTCAAAAAGGCCCATGTTCAATTAGAGTGGTCGGAGTTCCTTCATCTCACCAAAAGCTGAGATATAGCATGACTTTTAACGATATTAACGTTATCAGTATCATTTGGTTATGAAAGAATGGATTCCAACCTTCTCTGTAATGACGGTAAATTGGTGATCAGGGTTACCCACCATAATTGAACTTGAGCCTTCAAAAAGATTAGTGGTAACGTGGTGAAGTGATGGCGTGTTGGAGTGATCATTTGCTTTCAAGACTGGAGATCAGCTTCACCAACATAATTCGCAATCTTATGATGCACTCAGTGAAGTGCTCTATGTTTGTAATATAGCCAAGTCTGCGAGCTATTTCAAGTTGAGTTTC
>Ga0255341_1001010_pt1 | contig 42800 bp, 27 predicted proteins | sample wastewater_treat_8_FD_192418 | JGI IMG/M metagenome (GOLD analysis project Ga0255341, IMG submission 192418) | Wastewater microbial communities from Lulu Island WWTP, Vancouver, Canada - plant12 | ecosystem: Engineered > WWTP > Wastewater > Unclassified | place: Canada: Vancouver, British... | reverse complement strand
CCGCCTGTACGGTGAAGATAACGTCAAAACCAGGCAATACCAGACCAAAAGCAAAGGTGCCCAGGAAGCGCACGAAGCCATACGTCCGACCTATATGAGTGTACACAGCGTTGATGCCTCCGGGCCCGAAAAGAAATTATATGAACTCATTTGGCAAAGGAGCATCGCCTCTCAAATGGCAGATGCACGTCTGGAAAAAACCACCATTACCATTAGTCATTCCAATGGAAATCAGTTGTTCACCGCCAGCGGAGAAGTTGTCACTTTCGAAGGTTTTCTGAAGGTCTACGAATATCCCGACAAAGAAAATGAAGCCGAAAACACCGGCAGCAAATTGCTGCCCTCTGTTCAGCTCCAACAAACACTGAATTTGGATACGGCCCAGGCTGTTCAACGTTTCAGCCAAAAACCGCCACGCTATACCGAAGCCTCTTTGGTTCGTAAACTCGAAGAATTGGGCATCGGAAGGCCTTCGACCTACGCTCCGACTATTTCCACCATCCAACAACGGGAATACATCGAAAAAGGCAACCGGGAAGGTGAAAAACGCCAGTACAACCTGCTGGAGCTGTCTAAAACAAGACAAATCAACGATAAGACCAAAACCGAAATGAGCGGAGTAGAAAAAGCCAAACTCTTTCCCACCGATGTCGGTATGGTGGTCAACGATTTTCTTCTGGAATCTTTCCCCTACATTATGAACTACCAATTTACGGCCAATGTGGAAAAATATTTCGACCAGATTGCCGAGGGCGAATTGGAGTGGGTAGAATTGATAGACCAATTTTACAAAGATTTCCATCCGGCAGTGCAGGAAGCCACTGCTTATTCCGGACCCAAAGTGGGCAGCCGGCTTTTAGGTAAAGATCCTAAAAGCGGCCGTCCGGTATCGGTACGCATAGGTCGTTTCGGACCCCTGGTACAAATAGGCACGGCCGAAGACGAAGAAAAACCTTTGTTTGCCTCCCTGCGAAAAGAGCAAAGCATGGACAGTATCAACCTGGAAGAAGCTCTGGCTTTGTTTAAGCTTCCCCGCGAACTGGGATCTTTCGAGGGTAAAAGTCTAAGCGTGGGCAGCGGACGTTACGGCAATTATGTACGGCATGATAATCAATTTGTTTCCCTGCCCAAAGAATTCGATCCTCTCGAAGTGAGTTTGGAGCAGGCCATCCAACTGGTTAAAGACAAACGGGAAGAGGACCGGAAAAAAATCATTCTCAGCTTTGAACAGGATCCGGAATTATTGGTTCTCAATGGTCGCTACGGACCTTACATAAGCAAAAAAGGACAGAATTATAAAATCCCCAAAAAAACAGACCCGGCTACACTCAGCTACCAAGACTGTCTCGATCTTATCGAAAAACAAGCCAAAGAAACCAATATAAAAAAGGGGCGCAAAATGATCAGAAAAAGCCCACCCAAAAAGAAATAAACCTGCGCTATGAAAAAATCACAACACAAAACAAGCTTATTTTTTTGGACCATTTTTTTTGTCAGCTACGTATCGACTTCCTGTATTACGGAATCAGAATACGATTCTTCACTGCTGATAGGTAAATGGGTTTCCGGTACCGAATACTACCGCTACAATGAGGATGGTACAGGACTAACCTGGGACACAGCCGACGACGTAACAGAACAAGAGGCTCAGGCATTTACCTGGACTTTGGTCTACTCCACCCTCACTCATATGCACATTTTGGAGGTTGGAGGAGTGGTGCCCAAAGTATATACAGTTACCGAACTTACGGCCACCAACTTAAAATACGAGGACGAGTTTGGTAAAACTTACAGTTTTACCAAAAGCAGCTCCTAACAGGAGCTTTCCGAGACTTAGTACCTGATTTATGAAAAAGACCCACCCAATAATAATCAGGATACTGGCATGCATCATCGGTTTGCCGGTGCTGGTTTTTATTGTGGTACTGGTCTTGTTGTTGCATCCCAAAAGCCTTCATTCCATGGTACAAACTCAGGCAGAAAAATACCTGAACTGTTCCTTAGAAATAGGAAGCATCGACCTGGATCTGTTTGACAACTTCCCCCAGATGGAACTTAGCATCAAGGAACTAAGTCTGCTCAATCCCTTTCCCGGTGCTCCCAACGATACTCTGCTGGGACTTAAACAAATAAAGGCTTCCGTACATTTGGGGAAATTACTCACACAGCGGGCACTGGTTATTGATACTTTTCTCATCGACCGCCTGAACTTCTACGCTTACATTGACAGCAACGGAAAGTCCAATTTTGCTGTCCTTAATCTGGAAAGCGATCCCGAAGATACCACAGCCCTGACTCTGCCTTTTGAATCTGTTCAGCTGGGTTTTTTCGAGCTGCAGGAATTCGGAATTATGTATGTTGATGAGGCCGACAGCATACTTGCCCTGGCAAACGGGCTGAACCTCGACCTGAATCTGAAGTACCGGGAGCAAATGGCCGAGGGAATGCTCTGCCTGTCCAGCCCCGACCTGAGCCTGGAAATGGACGGAGCAAGCTACCTCGACAGGGACAGCCTGAAAATGGAACTTCCGTTTTATTTCGAAGATAATAAGTTAAACCTGACAAAAGCTTTGCTGGCTCTTAACCATTTCCGCCTTCAAAGCAGCGGTTCAATTGCACTGCATGATCAGGGGCTTTTGTTTGACCTGGGTTTTGAAACAGCACAGGCAGCCATTCAACCAAGCCTGCAATTATTGCCTCCGGTTGCGGACGCCTTGCCGGAGGGCGTCTTCGTGGACGGGCTCTTCGGATTTCAAGGCAAAATAAAGGGTTTGTACAACGACAGCCTAATGCCCGAAATTCTATTGTTTGGCACTTTGAAGAACGGTTTTTTCAGCTACGATGATCCTGCCGTTGAATTAAAAGATCTTTCTTCCGAGGTAGAGCTGTTTGTTGATATGAACCATAAAAAGGCTTCTTATGTTGTGCTTCGGGAAGCAAAAGCTCATACCGGAAAATCAAGTTTGGAGGGTGGAATTTTTATCAATGATTTGCTGGGAGACGATATGCATATTGATCTCGATATGGCCCTGGATCTTGACCTGCAGGAAACAGCAGGCTTCTTGCCCGAAGATATGGACATCAGCCTGATTGGCAGGGCAAAAGGTCCAGGTAAAGCTCGGTTTTTTCTTTCAGAACTGATGGAATTGAATCTGCAGCAAATGCATATGCAGACCGATTTGCTTTTGCAAAATTTTAAAGGACGCTACCGGGATTATAGGCTGGAAACGTCCCGTGGCAGACTGAATCTAACTATTCCCAACGACAACAGTCTCACCTCGTTGCTCAACGCCCATCTCTACCAATGCCCTTTATTATCTGCCGGCATGGACAGCAGCCTGAAAGCGGAGCTGCAACAGGCCAAGGTTTATTTCGAACTCTCCGATGTGATGAGCACTACCGACAGTGTTGCCTTCTCAAGCAAACTGAAAGCCGAAAAGGCCTTGGTTTGGTACAATCAAATAGCGGCGGACATAGTCAATCCAAAAGCAGAAATTGCCATGCAGATGGATTTTGTTGACAGTACCGCTGTTTCTGATCTCCATTTCGACGTGGAAGCCGAGCAGCTTTACGGTCAAATGGACAGTGTCCGGGTGAATATCAAAAACCCGGTGGCCAGGCTGCAAATGAAAGGCCAGGAGGAGGAAAAAAGCAGAGCCTTTTTCAAAGCCGATTACTCCAGCTCTGCCCTAAACCTGCGTTACGGACAGGAAGTCGTCAAAACCGAATCCCTCGGAATCAGAGCAGAGGCATACGAAGACAATACTAAGGAGCAGCTTTTGTTGCGTTGGAATCCCAAACTGGAAGTCTACTTGCAGGAAGGCGACATTGAATTGACCGCCATCTCGGAGAAAATTTTTATCCCCGACATTCGCTTCAACTACAGCAACGAAGTCTTCAGTATTATCGACAGCCGGATCCAACTGGGCAATTCCGATTTTCAACTTATGGGCAATGTGCTGCATATCGGCGATTACCTGAATAATACCGGCAGCCTCAAGGCAGAACTCAACTTCGTTTCCAACCTTACCGACGTCAATCAGTTGATGAAGCTCACCAGCGGACTGGGAGAAACGGAAAACGAAGAAAACGCCGGAACAGAAGCAGCACAAGCGTACAATACGGGAAGTAGCGGAAAAGAAGTAGCACAAGCGCATAATACGGGGGGCAGCGAACAAGAAGAAGCGCAAGCGCATAATACGGGGAGCAGCGGAGGGGAAGCAACACCGGCAGACAGCACAGTAGCATCCGGCCCCTTTTTGGTTCCGAAAAACATAGACCTTAACGTGAATACGAGCATTATGAATGCCTATGTGGGCAATCAAATCGCCACCAACCTCACCGGAAGACTTTACGTCAAGGACGATGCTCTGGTGCTCGAAGAAATCGGTTTTGTCAGCGCCGCCGCCAGACTCAAGTTGACGGCCTTATACCGCTCACCCCGCCCCAATCACCTCTACCTGGGCCTCGACTATCATATGGTTGACATTCAGATTGACGAACTGCTAAGCATGTTTCCCGACCTGGACACCATTATGCCCATGCTGAGCTCCTTCAAGGGCCAGGGCGAATTTCATCTGGCTGCCGAAACTTACCTCGATAAAAACTACAACCTAAAAAAATCCACCCTGAGGGGAGCCTCCTCCATACGGGGCGACAACCTGGTGTTGATGGACAGCGAAACCTTTGGAAAAATCTCCAACATTCTGATGTTCAACAAAAAGACAGAAAACAAAATAGACAGCCTGAGCGCCGAATTCACGGTATTCAAAAACGAAGTGGATGTGTATCCGTTTACCATAGTGATGGATAAATACAAAGCTGTCGTGGGAGGCCGCCACAACCTCGACATGAGTTTCGATTATCATATTTCTTTGCTCGAAAGCCCGCTGCCCATGCGCCTGGGTGTAAACATCAGCGGCACTATGGACGACCTTAAGATCAGGCCGGCCGCCTGTAAATACCCCGAAAATTACCGCCCGGTAAGCCGGAGGATAGTCGATGCCCAAAAATTGGAATTACGCAAACTGATTCGGGAAACCCTGATCAAGCAAATGGAATAAAAACAGGGCGTCTTTGTGGGACGCCCTGTGTACATAGATTTGCCGCCTGCTAAAACAGATTCGGGAAAAAGACGGAAAAGACCAAAATAAACAAGCCCAGAATCAAAACGACAATGGTTTTGGTTGATACTCCTTTCCATTCCTTGAGCAAGATTCCCCAGACATTGCTGAAGGTAACGTTCAAGGCCATCAGTATACTCCACGAGAAAGCCAGCATAATGGCATTCTCTGCCAGGAAACTTTTACCGACGGATAAACCGAAAAATTGAGAATACCAGAGTAATCCTGCCAAAGAGCAGAAAAACAGGTTATTAACCCATATTTTACGGCTATTTGAAGTGTAGTCTTTGAAGCTCTTATTTTTGGCGTTTTGCGACAAACAATAAACGGCATTGGTGAAAAAACCGCCTAAAGTTACCATAAGAGTGGTCGGGAGAGTGGCAAACAAATCATTGGCACCAACACTTTTGGCTGCGTCTGCAATGGGTTGTCCTGCGCTGAGTCCCAGAGCAAAACAAGCACTCATTACACCGGCCAGCAATGCCACCAACAAACCTTTGGTCAAAGCAAAATCCTTAATAGCTGCTTTCTTTTGCTCTTCGGTCATGTTTTGAGCTCTCAGGCCACCGGCATAGCCGATTACGGCGATACCGACCAGTGTTATACAAACACCCAGTAAAAGAATCAGGCCGTCCCCGTGAAGCAAATCCTGTTTATCAAAAAACAAAGCCGGAATCAAGGTTCCAAAAGCAGAGCAAGTACCTAATGCTATGGATTGTCCCAGGGCAACGCCCAGGTAACGCATACTGAGTCCGAAAGTCAGGCCGCCCACGCCCCAAAGGGCGCCAAAGCCTATGGCTTTCCACGAAGCAGCGGGATCAACACTCAACAAAGCGCCCAATGTCGACCCCTGAGGTACTGCCAGCAGGGCTCCCAAAAAGGGAAAAATCAGCCAGGCAAACACCCCCTGAACCAGCCAGAAACTTTCCCACGACCAATTCTTAATCTTGTTGATGGGTACATAAGAACTGGACTGCCCGAAACTGCCGACGGCAATCACCAGCAAACCTATCAGCGTATTCATGGTCAGCGTTTAGAAGTTACTTCTTTTTCGTATTGCTGAATCTCGGGAATGAAATCTTCTCCCACGGGAACGTTGTTCTTCAGGCAGAAATAATCCCAAACGGCGTTCCAAGGCAAGCCTTTGCATTCTTCGAGCAAAGCCAGACGTTCGAAACCTTGTTCCTTACTTTCGTATTTTCTCAGGATTTCGATGGGTTCGAGCAAAGCATGCAGGAAGCATTTTTGAGTGGCACGGCTACCGATGACATAGGCTCCGATACGGTTGATAGATCCGTCAAAATAGTCAAGACCAATATTAACACGATCCAAAGCATTGGCACGTACAATTTCTTTGGCCAATTCGAGGGTGTCGTCGCTCATAAGAGTCACGTGGTCGGAATCCCAGCGTATGGGACGGGAAACGTGCAACATGATTTCGGGGGTAAACAGCAGCAGGCAGGAAATCTTGTCGGCTATACTTTCGGTCAAGTGGAAGTGGCCGGTATCGAGGGTAACAATCTTTTGATTCTTAACCCCATAACCCAGATAGAAATCGTGAGATCCCACTGTATAGTATTCCGCACCGATACCAAATAATTTGGATTCGATGCAATCCTTCATGTTGTTGTACTTCTGTGCAAAAATTTCATCGAGCGATTGTTCCAGAATGCGACGGTATTCCAGACGATTGACGGTCATATCTTTTGAGCCGTCGTGAATCCAAAGATTCATTACACAGGGAGAACCCTGGTAAACGCCCATAGCCTCGGCAATAGCCCGGCAACGTTTAGTATGTTCAATCCAGAATTCACGGATTTCTTTTTTGGGGCTCGACAGGGTGAGCGCTTCACTTTTGGGATGAGAGAAAGAGGTGGAGTTGAAATCCAACTTCATTTCATTTTCTTTGGCCCATTGCATCCAGCTTGCAAAATGTTTGGGTTCCAGCTGGTCGCGTTCAACAAATTTCCCCTGAAAATCACCATAAATGGCGTGAAGACTCAAGCGGTGTTTTCCGGGTATAAAAGAGGTGGCTTTTTTAATATCTGCCCGCAATTCATCGATATTCCTGGCCTTGCCGGGATAATTTCCGGTAGACTGAATACCGCCGGTCAACTCTCCGTCGGGATTTTCAAATCCACTGACATCGTCGGCCTGCCAGCAATGCAGAGACAAGGATATTTTCTGGAGTTTATTCAAAGCGGCATCGACATCGACACCAAGAGCTGCATAACGTTCCCTGGCAATTTCGTATGCCTGTTGAACGAGTTTTTCTTTTACCATAATATTCGTTTTAAAGGATTAATGTTTATTTTTTGATGATATTCAAATACTTTTGATAAGCCAGCGACCAGGTAGTAGCGTCTTGAGGCAGAAAGACTTCGGTGGCAATAGAAGAGGATATCAGCGTACGCATCTCCTGCAAGTTCCCGACCACTCCCAGCGCTTTAGCCTGCATCATCACATTACCTATAGCAGTAGCCTCCACAGGACCTGCCACTACCGGCAGTCCGATGGCATTGGATGTAAACTGGTTAAGCAGCCGGTTTTGGGCACCTCCTCCGATGATGTGCAGTTTTTCGATTTTGAAACTGGCCACTTGTTGCAGTTTACCCAAAACATAATTGTACTTGAGCGCCAGACTGTCGAAAATACAACGAATGAATTGTGCGTGATTCCGGGGTACAGGCTGGCCGGTAGCTGTACAGAAATCAACAATGGCCTTGACCATATTTGCCGGATTGGCAAAAGAGGGATCGTCGGGATCTACCAGCGAACGGAAACCATCGGCCGATGATGCCAGCTCCACAATAGTGGGATAGGAATAGGATACTCCCGTCTTTTTCCACTCCTTGCGACATTGTTCCAGCAACCACATGCCGGTGATGTTTTTCAGGAAACGGGTGGTACCGTCTACCCCGCCTTCGTTGGTGAAGTTCATTTGAAAAGTCTCTTCGTTGATAATGGGCTCTCTGACTTCAATACCCATCAACGACCAGGTGCCGGAACTCAGGTAGGCAAAACATTCGTTTTCGGCCGGCACCGAAGCCACAGCAGAGCCCGTGTCGTGTCCGGCCACGGCAATAACCGGAACTTTGCCCAATCCGCTTTCTTCGGCCAGGGCATCGCAGAGCGGACCAATCACCACACCCGGATCGGTTATTTCGGGCAATATGTCCGGATTGATACCGGCAACCTCGAGCAGAGAAGGATCAAACTTTCTGGTTCTTGGATTCAGTATCTGCGAAGTGGAGGCAATGCTGTATTCGCAAACCATTTTTCCGGTCAACATATACGAAAGAGCATCGGGCATAAACAAAATCTTGTCGGCTGCCTCCAGGGCAGATGATTTCTCCAGTTTGGCAGCATAAAGTTGAAACAAACTGTTAAAATTCATAATCTGAATGCCCGTCCGTTTGTATACTTCTTTACGGGGAATCAGTTTAAAATACTTTTCGGGAATGGAATTGGTGTAAGGATCGCGATAGGCCCGGGGACAACCCAGGAAAGTACCGTCTTTGCCGACATAGACAAAATCTACGCCCCAGGTGTCGATACCAATGGCATCGATTTTCTGTCCGGTTGCGGCGGCAGCTTTTAATCCCGCTTTGAGAGACTCATAGAGTCCGAAAATGTTCCAGTACGACTTGCCGTGTATAGGCATAATAAGATTGGGGAACCGGGTTAATTCTTTCGTTTCGAGTTTACCTCCGCCCAGCGTTCCTAAAATGGCTCGCCCGCTGGTGGCTCCCAGATCGAATGCTAAAAAATTGTATGTCCGCATCTTGTAGCTTATTTGGGATGTCCTCACACCCCGTTACATTATTTATTGAATGGCCGATTATTGAATGGCCAGAGTTATTACAGATTTGGCGGGAACCGTCAGAGTCAATTCTCCCTTGTTTATTTTGGCCTTTTTGAACTCCTTAAGTACGACTTTCTGAGCCTCTTCAAAGGTATTTTTGTCCGTAAGATTACCGGAACTCAATATTACTCCGTCCACGTTTTTGGCATCCACTCCCTTCAATAGGCAAGAGGCTTCAATATCGTTGCTGGGATCAATGTTGACTATCGAGATATGTATCACACCCTGGGTATCTTTCGAAGCACTGACGCTCAAAGCCGTCAAAGATCTGTTCCCCAGCTTGTACACCGGGCTCAGTATTTCGACGGGAATCAAAGTGGCGTCCTGATGCACTTTGTACATATCGTAAATATGATAGGTAGGTGTCAGCACGATCTTATCGTCTTTGGTCAGAATAATGGACTGCAAGACATTCACCATTTGTGCAATGTTAGCCATGCGGACACGATCACAGTATTTGTGAAAAATATTCATGTTGGCCGCACACAGCAAAGCATCGCGCAGGGTGTTTTGCTGATAGAGGAAGCCGGGATTGGTGCCGGGTTCTACATCGTACCAGGCTCCCCATTCGTCTACACAAAGGGCAACTCTTTTGCGGGCATCGTACCTGTCCATTATGGCCACGTGTCTGCCGATCAGCTCATCCATAAACAACGTCTTCTCCATGGTGGTGAAGTATTCCTCTTCGGTAAAATCGGTGGCAGATCCCTTACCTCCGGGACCCCAGCCTTTGGGGACAGTGTAATGATGTAATGAAAGGCCCCACATTTGACCGGCGCCGACGTTTCTCATCATCACTTCGGTCCAATTGTAATCGGCCGAATTGGCTCCGCCGGCAATCTTGAACAAGCGGTTGTCTCCGTAATTACGACAGTAAGTGGCGTAATTCTTGTATAAGTTCGCGTAGTGTTCAGGGGTCATATTTCCTCCGCAACCCCAGTTTTCGTTGCCGACACCCCAGAATCTCACTTTCCAGGGTTTGTCGCGTCCATTCTCGCGCCTCAGGTTAGCCATGGGCGATTCTCCGTCGAAAGTGATGTATTCCACCCACTTGGACATTTCTTCGATTGTTCCGCTGCCCACATTACCGCAAATGTAAGGCTCGGTACCTATCAATTCGCAAAAATTCAAAAATTCATGGGTACCAAAAGAGTTATCTTCGACCACTCCGCCCCAGTGGGTATTGATCATTTTGGGCCGGCTTGCTCTGGGTCCGATACCATCTTTCCAGTGGTACTCATCGGCAAAGCAACCCCCGGGCCAACGCAGGTTGGGTATCTGAATTTGTTTGAGAGCCGTAATTATGTCGTTGCGATAACCATCGGTGTTGGGGATAGACGATTCCGGCCCCACCCAGATGCCACCGTAAATACAATTACCCAAATGTTCAGCAAAATGTCCGTAAATATGCTTGCTGATTTGAGCACCCGGTTGGTCGGCGTTTACAACCACATTGGCCTTTTCTGCAGATACAGTCATCGCGGCAATACCGAAGACAACTGTCAGGATAAGAAGGTGTTTTTTCATAGCGATAGAATTATTCAATTTGTTGATAAAAAGTTTTGCATTCAGCAAAGATAATTTTTTTTCTTTAAAAGCGACAAGCCTGTAGTCGCTCCATAGCTGTTTCCAACACAGAACGCGGACAAGCAATGTTAATTCGCATATGTTGCTCCCCTCCCGGGCCAAAAATACTGCCTTCGCTAAAACCCAATCCGCCCTCGTGCACCAGCTTATTTTGTAAGGCTTTATGCTCCATGCCCAATGCAGAAAAATCCACCCAGATCAAATAGGTAGCCTCATGACGATAAAGCCTCAGAGCCGGCAATTTTTGCGAAATAAAGTTGGTTAAATAATCTGAACTTTTGTTTAGATACTCCAGCAAAGCATCTAGCCAAGCTTCGCCATGGGTATAGGCAGCCTCCAGGGCTACGTCTCCAAAAGTATTACCCATATTGATATGCAAAGCCCCATTACTTATATCGAAAAAGGCTTTTCTCAGCACGGGATTCGAAATTATAGCTTCGGAACTGGCCATACCGGCCAGATTGAAAGTTTTGCTGGGAGCCATAAAAGTAATAGTATTGCCGGCTATTGAAGGGCTCAAACTGGCCATAGGCGTGTGTAGGTAGCCTTTCATTATCAAATCGGCATGTATCTCGTCGGATACCACCAGGCAATGATATTTCAGACATAATTCGCCCAGCCTTTGCAATTCTTCTTTTGTCCAGCTTCGGCCGACCGGATTATGGGGATTGCACAACAACAACATCTTGGCCCCTGACTTCAGTTTTTCCTCCAAATCGGGAAAATCCATGAAGTATTGGTCCTCACCGCGGATCAGCTTATTGTAGAGCAAAACCCGGCCCTGTCTCTCGACCACGTAATAAAAGGGATGATAAACGGGAGGCTGTACAATTATTTTGTCGCCGGGCCGGCTAAAAGCTTGCACTGACATAGCCAAACCGGAAACCACCCCCGGAGTGAAACAAATCCAATCTTTATCGATCTCCCAGGCGTGACGCCTGCACATCCAATCCACAATGGACTGATAAAAAGCCTCGCTGTGAGTAAAATAACCAAAAACAGGATGTTCCAGTCGTTTCTTCATGGCCCCTATCACTGCTTCGGAAACAGGGAAATCCATATCGGCCACCCAAAGCGGCAATACGTCTTCACGGCCAAAGACCACATCACAGGAGTCGTGTTTCAGACTATTGGTGTGGCGCCGGTCGATAATTTTGTCGAAATCAGGTTTCATTTTCACGATTTATTCTCTGATCCGGGCAGCAATAGCTCTGATATGGGCCGGGGTACTACCGCAACATCCCCCAATAATATTGGCTCCGGCTTCCAGTAATCCGGGAACGGAGGCCGCCATTTCTTCGGGAGATTCGGGAAAAATGGTTTTCCCGTCTTTATAAACCGGCAATCCGGCGTTGGCCTGGATCAATACCGGAACCTCAGTATTCACACTGCGGATTTCGCGTACTATATCTATCATTCCCCTGGAACCGTTACCGCAATTGCTGCCTATCACCGCGGCCCCCGCTTCTAACAGGGGTTGAATCATATCGGAAGGTGAAATACCCATCATGGTTCTGTAGCCGCCTCCCGCCAGTGGATCGAAGGTCATGGTGCAAAGCGCTTCAAGGCCTGTTTTTACAGCAGCACGAACAGCGATTACGGCTTCTTCCAGATCGGTCATGGTTTCTACCACTGCGGCATCGGCTCCTCCTTCTTTGAGAGCTTGACATTGTTCGTAAAACACCTGGAACATTTCTTCGTGACTTAGCTCGCCCATCATCAGAAACTTGCCTGTCGGCCCCACCGATCCCAGTACAATTTTGTCCGGACCGGCAGCCTGCCTGGAGAGAGCTGCCGCAGCACGATTGATTTCATATGCCCGGCCGGCGAGGCCGTAATGCTCCAATTTGCAGGAGTTTCCACCAAAACTGTTGGTTTCGACCATATCTGCACCGGCCTCCAAATAACTGCGGGCGATGTCCTTCACCGCCTCGGGATGGTCAATATTCCATAGTTCCGGGCAAGTGCCGGCTTGCAAGCCTTTGGCCTGCAAAAAGGTTCCCCAGGCTCCATCGGAGACCAGGTATTTTTGCTTTTTGAGCAAATCAAGTATTTTTCCCATATGTGTTCGATGTACCGACAAAAATACAGGAAAATTTCAGAATCAGCGAGAAAATTTCAGATTAATCGAAACGAATGGCTTTCACCGGGGTAATTCTGGCTACCAGCGCCGAAGGTCCCAAAATCATGAGCAACGAAGCCAATAAAGTACCCAGGTTCAGTAATACGATATAGCCCAAATTTATCTCCACAGGGACGGCATCAATATAGTAGACAGCCGGATCCAGTTTGAGGAAACGGAAATAATACTGCAGCGAGCATAAACCCAAGCCGATTACATTGCCCCAAAACATACCTCTGACAATCAAAAAGGACGAAAGATACAAAAAGACCTTGCGTACAGAGACGTTGTCTGCGCCCATAGCTTTGAGCATTCCAATTAAGTTGGTACGTTCAAGAATCAGGATCAGCAAACCGGAAATCATATTAAAACCCGATACAAAAATCATCAACACCAATATCAACCAGACATTCATATCCAGCAGATCAAGCCAGCCAAACAAGTCGGGGTTCAAGTCATACACCGATTGTACCATGTAAGCATTTCCCGACAGATTTCCTGTTTGAAACAGCAAATTATACACTTCGCTCTCTACCTGAGGCAATTCTCTGATATCATCCACAAAAATTTCTAAGCCGCCGGCCTGATTACTGTCCCAGGCATTCAGCCGGACAATTTGCCTGTCGTCGACCAAAACAAAAGTCTTATCAAATTCCGCAAAGTGGGTATCAAAGGTTCCGCAGAGCTCCCATTGACGGGTGTATAATTGTTCGTCCCGGGTAAAATAACAGAGCAGTTTATCGCCGGGGGTCAATTTCAGGCGTCGGGCAATCTCGGCGGAGAGCAACACCTGAGTCGAAGGCAGGTTGTCGTTTAATTCGGGTAGATTGCCCTCCAGCAGATAGCGCTCAAGGAAGTTCCAATCAAAATCGGGACCAAATCCTTTAAAAACAAGGGTTTGAAAAGAATCTTCCGTTTTGATGATGCCCGGCTTGGTAGAAAAGCGCTGTACATGACGTACTCCGGGGACAGATTTCAGTTGTTCGGGCAGTTGTTCGGGCAAGTCCATGGCTGCCATTTCGTAAGAATAGTTTGACTGGTAGCTGGTAACCTGAATATGAGAGCTCAAGCCGACGATGTTTTTTTCCACCTGACGTTTAAATCCAACCACTACAGACACGGAAATCAGCATTACTGCCAAACCTGTCGCAATACCAAGGGTAGCTATGCGTACCGCCGGCCGGGAAACCTGCTTTTGATCTTCGGTTTTGAAGAACAAGCGTTTAGCTATAAAATATTCTAAACTCAATAGGCAAATTTTATGAACAATTCCTTGGACGGCCCAGGAACTAGCTTTTCGCCGTAATCAAATGGTTCGTCCGGGGTATATTTCCAACGCCTTTTCCAGCAGCATCATGGCTGTGGCCAGATCGTCTTTGTTCAGAACATAGGCCAGCCTCACTTCGTTTCTGCCCACATTGGGGGCTGAATAGAACCCAGAAGCCGGAGCAACCATAATGGTTTTGCGATCGTATTCAAAACTATCCAGCAACCAGGCACAAAAACGATCTGCATCGTCGATGGGCAAACGGGCTACGGTATAAAAGGCTCCCATGGGCATAGGCGAATAACAGCCGTGTATTTTGTTTATGGCCTCAATCATAAAATTTCTACGCCCCAGGTATTCTTGGTACACCTTTTCCATGTAGCTTTCGTGAACGTCCAGAGAAGCTTCGGCTATCAGCTGACCGATGAGGGGCGGACACAAACGGGCCTGGCAAAACTTCATCACGTTTTGACGAACCTGTTCATTTTTGCTGATAAGAGCACCTATACGAATGCCGCATTCACTGTAACGTTTCGAAACCGAGTCTATTAAAATCACATTGTCGCGTATGCCTTCAAGGTGAAGACAAGAAATATGAGGAGCCCCGGTATAGCAAAATTCCCTATAAACCTCGTCCGAAAACAAATACAAATCGTATTTTTCTACCAGGTCGCGCATATCCTCCAGTTCCTTGCGACTGTAAAGATAACCGGTGGGATTATTGGGGTTGCTTATCAGAATCGCTCTGGTACGCGGGGTGATCATTTTTTCAAATTCCTCGGCGGGAGGCATGGCAAAGCCGTTTTCGATATTCAGCAGAAAAGGCCTGATTACTGCACCGCAAGCTACGGCAAAGGCGGTATAGTTGGCGTAGGCCGGTTCCGGAACAATAATTTCGTCTCCGGGATCCAGGCAGGCCATCATGGCAAAAAGCACGGCTTCGGAACCGCCGGTAGTAATTATGATATCCTCGGCATCGAGGTCGATTTGGAACTTCTTATAATAACCGACAAGTTTCTTGCGTAAACTCAGCAAACCTTCGCTGGGAGTATATTCCAGGATGGAACGATCAATTTTTTTTAAGGCATCCAAGCCCACCTGGGGGGTCTTTATATCGGGCTGACCTATGTTGAGATGATATATTTTAACTCCCCTGGCAATGGCCTGCCTGCTTAGGGGAACCAACTTTCGGATGGGTGATTCGGGCATTAAAGCTCCGCGGCGTGATGGAATCGGCATAAAAGTATAACTATTGTAAATGAAGCTGCAAATATAGCATGTTTCCGGCATTTCTGCTCAAGAGACCGGCTTGTTTTAGTTTCGGTTGTTTTTTGCGGCCAGCCTGGAGGAAGCTTTAAAGGCTGCCTCTAAAATAAGTTCCTCACCGGGCACTTTGCCTCCCTGCATCAGGAACTTACCGTCACAAATCACGCTGTCTATGCAAGAACTGTCGGCCGAATAGACCCAATTCGAAAGTAAATCGTACGAGGGCACCATACGCACATTGTTCAAATCGATAATCAAAGCATCGGCCAATTTACCCACGGCGATCTCGCCGGCATCCAGGCCGTAAGCCCGGGCAGCGTTCAAGGTAGCCCAACGAAAAACTTCTTCAACCTTCAGCGCTTCGCTGCCGTAATGTACTTTAGCCAGAAGAGAGGCGATTTTCATCTCTTCCCGCATGTCGAGGTTATTATTGGAAGAACAACCGTCGGTACCCAGGGCCACCTTTAATTTTTTTTCTATGATGTCTGCACTGCGAAAAACACCGGAGCCCAGTTTCATGTTGGAACAAGGATTATGCACCAGCCAAACGCCTCTATCTCTGAGCAAATCCAATTCATAGTCGTCTGCGTGAACGACGTGTGCCGCCACCGTGTTGGGGGTCAACAAGCCTAAATGATCGAGCCAACGCACAGGGCTCATGCCGTGAGCCGCTATACAATCCTGTACTTCTTGCCGGGTTTCGGCCAAATGGGTGTGAATAATCAGAGAACGTTCCCGGGCCATAGCCGCCAAACGTTTAAACAAGTCTTCACTAACCGTATAGACAGCATGAGGAGCAACGGTGATCTGCACACGCGACGAGGTTTCAGGCAGATTTTCGAGCAAGCGCAAGCCCCGTTCTATATATTTTGCACCGTTACTTTCCAGAAAAGTAACTCCGATGGCAGCCCGGATGCCCATTTCTTCTACGGCACGAATGGTGTCGGGAACATTGAAATACATATCGCTAAAAAACACCGTACCCGATTTGATCATTTCCAGAATAGCCAGTCTGGTGCCCACATAGTGGTCATCACCCTGCAACTTGGCTTCCAGCGGCCAAATCTTGTCTCTCAGCCATTCCGTCAGATGCATATCTTCGGCGCAACCTCTCAGCAACGACATGGCAGCGTGGGTATGCGCATTGTAGAAGGGAGGAAGCAAGGCCTTGCCCTTGCCTTCGACAACCCGATTAGCCGATAAATCGATCTTGTCTTCGATGCGCGTAAAGCGATTGCCTTCGATCAAAACATCCTGAGACTTACGACCCAGCAATATATTTTTAATTAAAATGCTTTCCCTGTATTCCGTGCTATAATCAACAGTCATAACTTGAAGTTTGGAAGCGCAAATGTACAAAACTTCGTCGCCGTAGTAAAATTATGTATTTTTACGGACTATAAAACCCGATATCATGAAACGTTGCTTCCTATTTTTACTTCTTGTGGGTCTGCTATGGCCTACAACCCCGTCGGCACAAAATAGGTCCTGCCGGCTCTTTACTTTCGATGCCGACCAGATGTTCAATAAGTACCTGCTCAGGCAAGTATATGAACAATATCTGGAACGCGATGCCTTTTTTTGTTCCGGATTCAGCGCTGCTGAAGCCCGCGAATACGGCAATAAAGCAAAACAAGCTTATCTGGACTTACTCGGCCCTATGCCTAATCGCACGGCCGTAGCTGTGGAACATTGCGGCAACCACAATTTTGGAGCATTCAGCTTAGAGAAAATCATCTATCAAAGCAGCCCCAACCGCAGGGTCACCGCCAATCTTTATTTGCCCGGTCAAGCCGGAAAACACCCTGTCGTACTGATGCTTTGCGGACACGGAGCCCAAGGCAAACAAACGCCGTTTTACCAATACCAGGCAGCTTTGTATGCCGCCAACGGCATAGCCACCATGGTAGTAGACCCTCCCGGCCAGGGAGAACGTTTTCAGTTGATCGACAAAGACGGCAACAACCCAGCCCGTGGTGGCAGCGGCACCAACGAACACACCCTCTTGCTTATGAATTCACTGATAGTGGGTGAATCTATGGTCAAAGACGAATTATGGGACAACCTGAGAGCCATCGACTACCTGTGCAGCCGGCCGGATATCGATACGAGCAGAATAGGCTGTTTCGGATTTTCGGGCGGCGGCACCCAGGCGGAATATCTGCTTGCCTTCGATACGCGTATCAAGGTGGGAGGCATCGGAGGTTATTTTACGCAAAGACGAAGAAGCATGGAAGTGATTGCTCCCCAGGACGGTTGTCAGCATTTGCCCGGCGAAGGCCTCAAAGCTCTTGAACAGGTGGACTTTGTAACGGCTTTTGCCCCTAAACCACTGATCATTATCAACGGAGCCTACGATTTTGTTGACCGTATAGGAGCCGAAGCCGGCTACAGGGAATTAAAAAAATTCTATGCAGCCTGCGGACGGCCGGAACAGGTACTCTTATACACCGGCGACGACGGCCATGCCTTTGGAGAAGAAAAACAAAGGCTGGTACTGGCCTGGTTCCTCAAGTACCTCTGCAACAAAGAGCAAAAGGGCCAAACTTTTCGCAACCCTTCCTCTAAAGCCGACTATGCTTCCGTAAAGGCTTTTGCAGAGGAAACCGGCATAACACCTGCCTACGACTTTGAACCCATCCCTGCCAACGAAATGCTCTGCACGCCCAAAGGAAATTTAAGCACCTATCTACCGAAAGGAGAACTGCTGACACCGGCACGCAATCAACAAATCTGGCAAGAGCAGGCCGGATCAAGAGCCAAATTTCACACACTGAGCCCAGAAGCACAAAACCGGCAAGTCATCTCCTTAGCCGGGATAAACCCCGGGGTCGAGGTCAGAGTGGAAAAAGCCGGATCCACCGTTTTGGAAGGCATAAGATTTGAAAGGTATATTCTGCACGCCGAAAACGAAACGCCCCTACCCTGCCTGTTACTTTTGCCCGATAAACCGCAACGGGATGCCGTCAGGATTATTCTGCACGAGCAGGGCAAATGCCTTATAGCAGACTCCTGCATTCAACTTTGCCAAAACAGCGGTGAGATTATATTACTGGCCGACCTCAGGGGCTTGGGCGAAAGCCGCGATAAACCCGAACGCAACGAAAGCAAATATTTCAATACGGAATACAGTGTAGGCATGATGTCGCTGCACATCGGCAAGACTTTGGTCGGACAACGTGCCACCGATATTTTAATGCTGGCCTCCTTTATCGGGCAACACGAAACACTCAAAAATTGCCGCGACCTGCAGTTGGAAGCCTACGGAAAATGCGTTCCTCCTGCCCTGCACGCCGCTTTTTTACTGGATAACCTCCGGGAAATCAGGCTGCACAGCGAACTGCCTTCGTGGGAGTATCTATTGGAACATCCCACAACCAAAGAGCAGCTCTCCTACATTGTACCCAAAGCTTCAAAATACTACGACCTGCCCGATCTGCAGAAGGCTCTGATAGCCCGCAAGATATCGGTTATATACTGAACTTAAGGCTTTAAATTCCATCTCAATATGGATATTGAAAAAAAACGCTTCAAGCTTTCTTTTTATGTTCCCACTCTGCTCGTGTTCCTGCTCGCCCTGGTACAGGCCCTGCAAAGCGGTTTGCAGGAAAGCTGGTACAGGTTAGGCATCTATCCTCGCGAAATCTCCAGTCTTCCGGGAATAATCACACAGGTATTTATCCACGAAAACTGGGCACATTTTTTTAATAATGCCGTTCCCCTCTTTGTTTTGAGTTGGTGTTTTTACTATTTCTACCGGGAACTCTTTTGGAAAGGCAGCCTTTTGCTATGGCTCAGCTCCGGACTGTTCACCTGGTTGATCGGTAGAGCCAACTGGCATATCGGAGCCAGCGGTTTAATTTATGCCTACTCCTTTTTTTTGTTCTTCAGCGGATTGATACGCGAACACAAACCACTGATGGCCATATCGTTTGTAGTGGTATTCCTCTACGGTAGCACCTTTTGGAATATGTTCCCCTGGGGAGAATTCAACAGAGACATCTCCTGGGAAGGTCATCTGTCGGGAGCCATGGCCGGCCTGCTTTGGGCCTTGCTGCTAAGAAAGCAGGGGCCTCAGGCTCCACCTCCCCCGGAAGAGGAAGAAGACGAAGAAGAAGCGATAAATTCCGAATTGGACTCTACGGCAGAAGAACTTGCCGAAAAGAATCCGGACAAGGACGAAGTCAAAGTTACCGGTGAAAATTCAAGCCGGCAAACTGCCATCAACGTTTTTCCAAACGCTCCTGAACAGCAGCAGCCAACTGCCTGAAAGCCTGCCCCATTACAGTATCGGCGTTGAGGGCCGCCGGTCTTCCCGCATCGCCCGATTCACAGACGCTTTGCACTAGGGGTATCTGTCCCAGCAGCGGAACTCCTCTTTCTTTGGCCAACTCTGCTCCCCCGTCTTTACCAAACAAATAATAGCGGTTTTGAGGCAGTTCGGCCGGAGTAAACCAAGACATATTTTCGACCAAACCCAGGATGGGTACATTGATCTTTTCGTTTTGGAACATATCGACCGCCTTACGGGCATCGGTCAGTGCCACCTGTTGAGGGGTGGTAACCACAATGGCTCCCGAAAGTTTCAAATTCTGTACCAAAGTAAGATGAATATCGCTGGTACCCGGGGGCAAGTCTATGAGGAAATAATCCAATTCACCCCAATAGGTATCTCCTATCAATTGTTTCAGGGCATTGGAGGCCATAGGGCCACGCCAGACGATGGCATTCTCTTTTTGTACAAAAAATCCTATAGATAACACCTTGAGCCCGTATTTTTCTTCGGGAATGATTCGGTCGCGTCCCAAAATATTCTCCATGACCGGCCTGACTTCTTCCATATCCAACATCTTGGGAATGGAAGGACCAAAAATATCCGCATCCAGTAAACCCACTCTATAGCCTTCGGCAGCCAAAGCCACCGCCAGATTGGTGGTGATAGTGGATTTACCCACGCCACCCTTGCCCGAAGCAATAACAACAACGTTTTTCACCCCGGGCAACAGGGCTTCTTCTTCCTTGACGGGAGCAGCCGGGCGGACCACAACCTTGATATTCCCTTTTATATCGACCTCTTCTCCTACATAAGTCAGGATGGCCGTTTCGGCAGCTTTCACTACCGACTTGATAAAGGGATCGTTTTGTTTTTCAAAAATAAGTGAAAAACTCACCTTATTACCTTCGATGCGAATGTTGTCTTCTACCATACCGGAAGAAACCAGGTCTTGGGAAGTTCCGGGGTAACGCACTTTGGACAGGGCGTCCAAAATCAATTTAGGATAAAGATTCATAGCTGTTTGTCTTTTGGTAATATGCGGGCACTTCGTCCGAAACTTCTGTACTCGTCCGGCTCAATGTCAACCTCGGGCTCTTTCCAGTTCGTAACCGGCGGAATGGACCACCGGAGGTACTTGATGCTGATGCCGCGCAACAACCATTGTTGTTCGTAAAATGTCTGTATATCGGGAACCGGGAGCGACTCGGAATAAAGATTCTGAGTCTGGTAATGAATTGGCAAAGCATTGGCCTTTAAGACGGCAAGGCTGTACTCGTACATAAAACGACTGTCGGTTTTGAGGTGCAAGACAGCGTTTGCTGCCAAAACCTGCTGGTACATACGCATGAAATAGGTTGAAGTCAATCGCTTGCGTACTTTCTTCATTTGCGGATCGGGAAAAGTCAACCAAATTTCGGCCACTTCGCCGGGGGCAAAAAAACTATTCAATAGCTCAATATGAGTACGTAAAAAAGCCACGTTCCCAAGGGCCTCTTCCTTAGCCTGACGGGCCCCTGTCCACATGCGGGCCCCCTTGATGTCTATACCTATAAAATTCATGTCCGGCCGCAAACGGCCCAGCCCCACCGTGTACTCTCCTTTGCCGCAACCCAGCTCTAAAACCAGCGGATGATCGTTGCCAAAAACACTTGCACTCCAATGGCCTTTGAACTCACACTCAGGCCGCCGGCCCTCTTTGAGCGGAAACTCAAACACATGGCTCCAGTTGCGCAAATCCTCAAATTTTTTCAGTTTGTTTTTTGCCATAGAAGGGGTACAGCCTCACTCGACAATAGTAGTCCAGCCGTAGGTATCGGGCTCATCCCCGTATTGAATAGCCCTGAGTTTATGGTATAATTTTTCACAGACTTTGCCCGGTTTGCCGTCTTTGGAAAACACATAGCTTTTTCCGGTATCCGCATCGTCTATCCTTGCTACCGGACTGATTACAGCCGCGGTGCCGCAAGCGCCTGCTTCTTCGAAATCGTTGAGTTCTTCTACCCGGATTTGCCTGCGTATCACTTCCATGCCCATATCTTCGGCCAGTTGCATAAGGCTTTTGTTGGTAATGGAGGGCAGGATGGAATGCGAAGCCGGGGTTACATAGCTGTTGCCCCTGATTAAAAAGAAATTGGCCGGGCCGCATTCGTCAATGTATTTCTTTTCTTTCGAATCGAGATACAACACAGCCGAATAACCTTTTGCGTGAGCTATTTCGCCGGAATGCAAACTGGCGGCGTAGTTACCGCCGACCTTTACATGTCCGGTACCTTGAGGAGCAGCACGGTCAAATTCCCGCATAATTACCATATTGGTCGGTTTAAAGCCCTCTTTGAAATAGGGACCCACAGGCGATACAAATACCACAAACAAATACTCATCGGCCGGCTTAACTCCCACTCTCGGGCCGGTACCGATCAACAAAGGCCTTATATACAGAGAGGCTCCCGATTCGTAGGGCGGACAATAGGCTTCGTTCAATTTTACCACTTTCAGCACGGCCTCTCTGAACATTTCGAGGGGAAATTTTTCCATTAAAATGGTTTCGGCCGAAGATTGCAGACGCTTGGCATTTTCGTCCAAACGGAAAATCCGTATTTTGTTGTCTTTGCCCCTAAAGGCTTTTAAACCTTCGAAAGCTTCCTGACCGTAATGCAAACAGGTAGCAGCCATGTGCATAGTAATATTTTCAGAGGACGAAACTTCCAGTTCTCCCCACTTGCCCCTGCGAAAATAGCAGCGAACATTGTAGTCGGTAGGCAGATAGCCAAACGACAATTCAGACCAATTGATGTTTTTGTTCATAGCAGTTATATATCTTGCGCTTTATTAATATGATATTCCAGGTCTTATTTGACCTTAATACTTATTTCCCGTCGGATGTCTCTCGACGAAGAGCCCAGCAAACACTTAATCGTACCCGGTTCCAGCTGCCATTCCCGTTTAATGTCGTTATAGTAGGCCAAATCGCTTATAGGCAACTCAAAAACCAATTCACGGCTTTCGCCGGCTTTCAGGAAAACTTTTTGAAAAGCCTTAAGCTCCTTTTGGGGTCGGGGCAATTCCGATTCCGGGTCGGAAACGTACAATTGAACCACTTCGGCTCCGTCGAAGCGGCCGGTATTGCTGAGGACCAAACTGAGCCGAAGTTTTTCGTTCATACTCCATTCCTCTTTATCCGCACGGGATTCCGAGTATTCAAATTGAGTATAAGACAAGCCGTGACCAAAAGGATACAAAGGAGCAATGCCGTAGGTATCGAACCAGCGGTAACCCACAAAAATATCGTCGAAATAATCCACTTTCTTGTTGCGGCCGGGGAATTCACCCAAAGCATGGGCGTTGGACTGATCCAGGCAAAACGGCAAACTAAAGGGCATCTTGCCCGAGGGGTTGACCTCTCCCAGCAGAACGTCGGCCAGGGCATTACCGCCTTCCATTCCGTTGTACCAGGCCCACAGCAGACCGGGAACCCGGTAATTGAAACCGGCCATATCGACCGCCGAGCCGGCAATAATCACCACAACGGTATTGGGATTGGCTTTGACCACGGCCCTGATTAACTCCAATTGACCGTATGGCAATGCCATATCGGGCTTGTCGCGCGACTCGGTATCGTAGTCGTGATTGAGGCCGGCCATTACAACAGCCGCATCGCATTGCGCCGCCAGGGCGGTTGCCTCGTCAATTAAGGCCCAATCGGGTCTGTTCGAAGGACGCCGGCTCTTTTCGTAACCTTGGGCAAAAGAAATCTCAAACCGGCCTTTGGCCCTGTTTTTCAAGCCTTCCAAAGGAGTCACTTCGTACAAGGCTTTGATTTCGGAACTCTGCCCACCGAAAGAATGTTTACGGGTGGCGTTATCACCAATCACGGCCAGGGATTTTATTTTAGTCGCATCGAGAGGTAAAATACCCTTATCGTTCTTAAGCAACACGATGGCTTCAGCCGCCGAGCGATAAGTAGCCTGCTGGTGTTCGGGGGTATTGAAACTACCTTCGAAGCGTTTGGCAGGATCGAAAATTTTGAGTTTCATCATCAGGCTCAAAATCCCGGCCACTTTCCGGTCGACCAGGGATTCGGGCAGCTCACCTTTGCGAACGGCATCGATCAGAGGTTGCGCAAAGTAGTATTCGCTATACGGTTTATCGGTGCCCATCTCCAGGTCCAAACCCGCTTTGGCAGAAGCCAAAGTAGAATGGGTGCCGTTCCAGTCGCTGACAAAAATCCCGTCGAAACCAAGCTCCTGTCGCATTAGGCTGTCGAGCAGATAAGGGTGCTCGGCACACCAGAGTCCCCGAAACTTATTGTAAGCCGTCATGATGGAATAGGTGCCTGCCTCCTGCACAGCGGCTTTAAAGGCCGGTAAATATATCTCATGCAAAGCCCGGTCGCTCATGTACACATCTACCGAGCCTCTGTCGGTCTCCTGGTTGTTGGCCAGGTAATGCTTGACGCAGGCTGCCACATCTCGGCTCTGCAAACCCCTGATGTAGGCCGTTGTCATTTGTGCTGTCAGGTAAGGATCTTCGCTCATGTATTCGAAGTTTCTGCCGCAAAGCGGAGAACGAATAATGTTCACTCCCGGACCCAGTAAAATATCTTTGCCCCTGAAACGGGCCTCTTCGCCCAGAACTTCGCCGCGCAAACAGGCCAGATCGGGATTCCAGGTGGCAGCAAGCGCGGTTCCGGTGGGGAAATAAGTAGAGGAATCGTTGGTCCAGCCTGCGTAACTCCAATTGTCGCGATTGATTTCCGCTCTTACTCCGTGAGGACCGTCCGAAAGGGCCAGTTCGGGAATACCCAGCCGGGGGATGGCCCCAACGTAAAATTTAGAATTACCGTGCAACAAGCCGGCTTTTTCTTCGAGGCTCATTTTGGAGATAATAGAGCGAATCTTTCTTTCTTCCCGTCCCGACAGCTCGCCGGCGGCATAAAGTCCGCCGTTGATGTTTACGAACAGCAGAACCAAACATAAATGGTAAAATCCGGCTTTCATGGATGCAGAATGAATCAATTATTATCCTTGTAGAACGAGAGACAAAGGTAAGAATTTTCTATCTTTGGCACATAAGAATTTTTCTCCGATTTTCTGTCTCTCAGGGGAAATTAGCATTGAAAACAGCAAAATGGCCCGGATTAATATTTACAAAGCCTCTGCCGGCTCGGGAAAAACCTGGCGTCTGTCGGTGGAATACATCAAACTGTTGATTAAAAATCCCGAATCCTACCGGCATATCTTAGCGGTGACTTTTACCAACAAAGCCACCACCGAAATGAAAGAGCGTATTCTCCATTACCTGCAGCTGCTTTCAGACCCCGGCACCGGAAGCGAGAATCCGGTGCTGAAGACCCTCGAAAAAGAGACCGGCCTGTCCCGGCAGACCATTGCCGCCCGGGCAGAACAAGCCTTAAGCCTTTTGTTACACGATTACAGCCGCTTCAGGGTAGAAACCATCGACAGTTTTTTTCAGAGCATCCTGCGCAACCTGGCCAGGGAACTGGGCTTGGGCAGCTCTATGAACATTGAATTGGAAGAAGACGAAATCCTGGAAGAGGCCGTGGACCTGATGATAGAAAAAGCGGGGGAGAACGATGAACTACTCAAATGGTTACAAGATTACATCGAAGAAAATCTGCTCGAAGGACGCGATCGCAAAATAGCTCCCGCCCTCAAAAAATTCGGCGAAACTATATTTTCGGAATCTTTTCAGTCCAGAGAAAAGGAACTCTATCGGGTGCTCTCCGATAAATCCTTTCTAAACGATTATCGCGAGGAACTCTTTAAACTCAAAGCCCAGGCCAACGAAAAGCTGAAAGGAATGGGGCAGCGTTTCTTTGAGCTTATCGCGCAACAGGGGCTTGGAATAGATGATTTATCCAATAAAAACAGGGGGGTAGCCGGCTATTTTTTGAAACTGCTCAACGAAGAATACAAAATAGGTATTTTTAATGCCACCGCTCAAAAAGCCCTTACAGATCCCGAAAAATGGGCCACAGCCCAACACCCCCGGCGAACCGAAATAATAAAGCTGGCCGAAAGTACGCTGATACCATTTCTGCAAGAATGCGAGGCTGAGCGGCCCAAACTCTATTCCGTCTATCATTCCTGTGACCTCAGCCTTAAACACATCTACAAAATCGGCCTGCTCACCGACATTTCCCTCGAAGTCAGGGCCATCAACCGGGAACAAAACCGTTTTCTGCTTTCGGACACGGCCGTCTTGCTGAAAACCCTCATAAGCGACAGCGACACTTCCTTTGTTTACGAAAAAGCGGGCACGGAGCTGAAACACATCATGATAGATGAATTTCAGGACACTTCGCGCGTCCAATGGTCCAACTTCAAGCCCCTGATTTTTGAAGGCCTTTCCAAAAATTACGACAGCCTGCTGGTGGGGGACGAAAAACAAGCCATTTATCGCTGGCGCAACAGCGACTGGCGAATTCTGGGTAATTTAGAAAAGGAACTGGCCGGAACGGAACTGCAATTCAACACACTTAGCAGTAATTTTCGCAGCGAACAACGCATAGTTCAATTCAACAATGCTCTTTTTAAACAGGCCAGCCTGCTCTCCACAGCTTCGTTGGAAAACAAACTCGGAATAGACTGCCCAGATCTTGCCCTGGCCTACAAAGAAATAGAGCAACAATGCTCCCGGAAAGACGAAAAAGGCTGGGTAAAAGCGGTCTTTGTGCGAGACGACAACAATTATTACCGGCACAGCCTCGAGCAAGTGGTCAAGCAAGTAGAATATCTTCAGGAACAGGGAATTACACCGGATCAAATTTGTATATTGATACGTTATAAAAAACACATACCCGAAATTGCCGCCTACTTTGCGCAGTATCAGACGGATCATCCCGGCAGTCCCTTTTGCTATACCATAGTATCGGACGAGGCTTTTCGCCTGGACGCCTCCCCGGCCGTACAAATACTGATTGCCGCTCTCAAAATGTTGGCTAATCCCGACGACAAGCTGGCCAGGGAAGAACTCGAACAATGCCGGACAAGGCTTTTAAAAACTTACGGCGAAGAGCCGGACACCTTTCAGGGAGACTTACCCGCAGGCTTCGAATCACAGTTGAACGAATTGATTCACATTCCCTTGTTTGAACTGGCCGACCTGCTGATACGCCTTTTTGATCTCGGCAAAATACCGGCTCAGGAAAGTTATCTTTTCAGCTTTATGGATAAGCTGCAGGAATTTCTCGAAAAAAACACCTCCGACCTGAGCAGCTTCCTGCGTTATTGGGAAGATCATCTCAGTAGCACCACCTTACCCCGGGCCTCGAGTATGAGCGGAATTCGCATCATGAGCATCCACAAAGCCAAAGGTCTGCAATTCCACAGCCTTATTGTCGCCTTCTGCGATTGGCCCACCGAAGGAAATCACCGTAACCTGCTTTGGTGTCATACAGATCTGCAGCCTTTCGCCGCCTTGCCTTTGATTCCGGTAAATTTCCAACAACTTATGAATGTGACCATATTCAAGGAAGATTACCGGGAAGAATGCGTACAACAATTCGTTGATAACCTCAACTTGCTGTACGTGGCTTTTACACGGGCCGAAAAAAATTTAATCATCTGCAGCAAAGCCCCCGGGCCCAACAAAAAGGACACGGAAAAGAATCAGGAGATAAAATCGGTGGCCGAATTAATTTATAAAATACTGTCCGACCCGGCTCATCCCCTGTTTTCGCCGCACTTTAAAGTCGAAAACAATGAGGAGGATGAATCGATTTTGGAAGGAGGAGAAGGAAGAAAAAAAGAAGAAACCGCGGATACAGCAGACGATCCGGTGGGAAACACCCAAGTCGCCGGTTTTGAATACGGCAAGATCTGTACCGATTCAGGCGAGGACGAGAATTCAAGGACTGAACAGGACTTTGCAATCGAATACAGAAGTTTTCCCCGCCAAACCGGATTCCGGCAATCCAATCCTTCGAGAGATTTTGTGTCGGGAGGCGTCAGGGGCGAATTTCACAACAACTACATAGACCGTGGCAAACTCCTGCATAAATTGTTTTCACGCATCAAAAAGCAATCGGATGCTCCGGCCGCTGTACGTTCGCTGCTGAACGAGGGTTTGATTGACGAAGAAGAGCAGAACAAGCTGCTGCAATATACTCAAACAGCCCTGGAACATCCCCGGGCAAAAGAATGGTATTCGGGCAATTACCGCCTGTACAATGAATGCGTTATTTTATACGAAGACGCTCAGCACAAGTTGCGTGAAAAGCGTCCCGACAGAGTTATTCGACAAGAAGACAAAATGGTGGTGATCGATTTCAAGTTCGGCAAAGCCCTGCCGAAATACCGCAGGCAAGTGGCCCGGTATATGGAACTGCTCCGCCGGATGGGGCATAAACAGGTGGAAGGCTATCTATGGTATGTCGACGAACAACAGGTGGAACAAGTAGAAGCCGGGGAGGTAGAACTATGAAAACATTTCTCCAATATTGCGCCGAGGACATCTACAACAAATATGCCGACAGCCTGAATGAACTTTGCATCGTGTTCCCCAACAACAGGGCCAGGCTGTTTTTTGTAGAGGCCCTCTACAAACAAGCAGGGAAAGCCATCTGGGCACCGGAATTCAGCAGTATAAGCGAACTTTTCGGTCTCCGCTGCCCACTGGAACTTGGCGATCCTATTTTACTCAACAGCCTTCTGTTTAAGGTGTATCAAAAACAGGGACTCGACAAAGAAAGTTTCGACGATTTTTACCCCTGGGGAAATCTGCTGCTCAAGGATTTTGATAACATCGACAAAAACCTGGCCGACGCCGGACAATTGTTTCGCAACATCAGCGAACTGGCGGCCTACAGCGATGACTTTGAGTATTTATCGCCCGAACAGATTGCGGCCATTCAGCGTTTCTTTGCTCATTTCGAAACAGATCGCAGCGAATTGAAAAAACGCTTTATTCGGCTTTGGAATGAATTATTCAACATCTATACTCAGTTCAAAGAGGAGCTGACAGCCCGGAATATGGCCTACGAAGGTATGTTGCATCGCTGGGTGGTTGAACATTTCGACGATAAACAAGCTTTCGAAGCCAACTCCTATCTTTTTGTCGGCTTCAACGCCTTGAGCGGCTGCGAAAAGTTTCTGTTCGGCAAGCTGCAGAAAGCCGGTAAAGCACGCTTCTACTGGGACTACGATCGCTATTATCTAAACAATCCCGGACACGAAGCGGGCCATTTTATCCGTGAAAACCTGAAACTTTTTCCCAATGAGCTGAACGAAAGTTGTTTTGATAACTGGAAACAAACAGCAAAAAAAATTCAATTCATAGATTCTTCCACCGAACATGCCCAGGTTCATTACGCCGGTATCTGGATGGAACAAAACGCAAGCAAGGCAAAAGAAGCATCCTTGTCTACCTCCCAGGATACAGCCATCGTCCTTTGCAACGAAAATCTCCTGCCCGGCCTGCTTCAGTGCGTGCCTTCACAGATAGAGGAATTAAATGTCACCATGGGTTATCCGGTCAAACAAACATCCGTCTACCACCTGATCAGGCAGGTGTTGTTTTTACACTGCGACAACCGGGGTAAAAAAACCTTTCGCTCCCGCTATGTATTGCCTTTGCTGCAAAATCCCTATGTCCGGAAATGCAGCCCCGAAGCTGCAGCTCTCGAAAAAGAACTGCGCATTAAAAACCGCCTCTATCCGGAATACGACGAATTACAACAAGATGATTTGTTGAGCCTCCTATTCAGCCCGGTAAAAACGGCCTACGAGCTGGGAGAACTGCTGCTCAAGCTGTTCAGCCTCCTGAGTCAAACCATCGACAACGACGACGAAACAAATACGGAAACCGGCCAAACAGACAACAAAACCAACGAAATCTACCTGCCTTTGTTCCAGGAAGCTCTATTCAAAAGCTATACCCAAGTGCAACGCCTGAACGCTCTCCTGAAAAAAGACCTGCTCGAAATCAACCTGCAAACCTATAAAAACCTCTTGCTTCAGGTACTTGACCTGAGTGTGCCTTTTTCGGGTGAACCGCTCAATGGACTGCAAATTATGGGAATGCTCGAAACCCGTTGTCTCGATTTCAAAAACATACTGATGCTCTCGGTGAACGAAGGGCAAATGCCCAAAAACAGAGCCGAGAATTCGTTTATTCCCTACAATCTGCGCAGGGCGTTCAATCTGAGCGGCCCGGAGCATCAGGACGCCATTTCCGCCTATTATTTTTTCAGAGCGCTGCAAAGGGCCGAAAACATAACGCTGGTGTATAACAGCTCCACCGAAGGCCTGAACCGGGGCGAAATGAGCCGCTTTATGCTGCAATTGGCAATAGAAAGCAAGTTGCCCATCGAAATCCTGCATTTGAGTTCGGAAATCAAAACCCTCCCGGGCTCTCCCATTCTGGTCCCCAAGACCCCGGCCCTTATGCAGCAGCTTTACGATATGTACGACCAGGCCGCAGCAAACGGGAACACCCAAAAGCGCTATCTCTCCCCAAGCATGTTGAATACCTACCTCGACTGCCGTTTAAAATACTACTTTCAATACCTGAGGGGGTTGAAAAAAGAAGAAGAGATCAGCGAACAAATGGATCCCCTGTGTTTCGGTACTATTTTTCATGCGGCCGCTCAATACCTCTATGTAAAACTAATTCTACAAAAAAACGGACGTAAGCACAGCCACGAAAACATTTTGGCAAGCATGGAAGATATCCGGGCTTTCAATCTCGCTTTGAAAGCGCCGGATTCCCCGGCCGGGTTTTTAAACCGTAATGCAGCGACCGGTGAGCGGCTCAATGAGAAAATCGAGACAGATAAACAGTTCAAGGAGAGAATCGAGACCGGTGAACAACTCAATGGAAGGATCGAAGCCGCCGACCTGCAAGCCTTATACGCCGACAAAGCCTGCCTGGAACGTGCAGTAGAACATTTTATGGCCAAGGAATTTTTCCGTCTCAAAGACGGACAAAGCCTGCCGGCACTAAATGGCGAACAACTTATTCAACGTAGATTGCTGGTTCAGTTCCTGAAATTCTTACTCAAACTGGATCAAAACTACGCACCCTTCGAATTGTTGGGCCTGGAAACTTTCGTAGAAAAACACATGGAACTCCACCCCAACCCCGGCAGGAAACTAAAACTGCGAGTGGGAGGCATCATCGACCGCATGGATAAAAAAGACGAGACTATCCGCATCTGCGATTACAAAACCGGCGGCAAAGCCGAAAGCGCTTCCTTCGACAAGGGCTTGTTCAAATCCGACCAAAAACGCAACAGGCACGTCTTTCAGACCTTTCTTTACGCCGGCATCGTTAAGGATCAATATCCCGCTTCGATGGTTAAACCCGAACTCGTATATATTCATCAGGCCGGCAAGCCCGATTACAGCTCAGATATAGTAGTAAAAAAATCCGAAAATTCCGGGGCTAAAACCAACGTCAACAATGTGGTGAATGATTTCGGAGAATTCAAGGAAACTTTCGAAACCGAACTGCAAAACGTCATCGGCGAACTGTTCGATCCCGCAGTAAGCTTCGATCAAACAACAGTATTCAAAACATGCGAGCATTGTGATTTCAATACTATTTGCAGACGCAAGTAATATCCTAAGCTAAGCAAAAGCAGACTAGCGGTTCAAAAAAAGACAATAAAAGGGCCCTTTTCCCCGGCAACAGGCAAAACTAAAGAACCTCCGGCTGCCTGAGGCTAATGTAGTTATCTCTACGTAGATGCTCAATAAAAACAGCTATCCGGTGCTCGTAGCCCGGTTCCTGTTCGAAATGCTCCGCCAGAGCCAGAGCAATCTCTCTGACACTGCGTTGACCATCTATCAATTGTACAACGGCCGATCCGTGCTCTTCGAGCTTAATGTGAATATAGGGCGACCTTCCCTTAGGAGTGAGACGACGATTCAACCAGGCTGATCTGAAACGGGGGAAGACCAGCTGCAAAAGCTTGTCTTCCCCTGTTTCTATGCGTATCCTCTCGTTTACAGAGGGTATCAGGTCGAATAAATTTTGGGGTTTATTTTTGGCCATTGGTTTTGGCGGCTTTTTTCAGAGGCAATACTATCATCAGATAGGCCATCGCGAACATCAGCACTAAGCCGATCCAATAACTGGGTTGCTCTATGGGCAACATCTCCGAGAAGAAAACATTGAAAAGGGCGAAAATGGCAATAATCAATCCCATCAAGGCTTCGCCGGCTATCATACCCGAAGCAAGCAAAATGCCGGTGTTTTCGACTTTAGCCAGTTGTACCGGTGAATAATTCATTTTGGCTGTACGCATATCGAGCAAGCCCTTGATAAGACCTCCCACAAAAATAGCAGATACTGTCTGGAACGGCAGGTACATACCCACAAAGACCAGCATGGGGCTCTTTACACCCATCAAAATCAAAGCTACGCAAAGCAGCATACCGGCAATAATCAAAATCCAGGTCATGGAACCGGCCACCACGGCATTGGAAAGTATGGCCATCAGGCTGGCCTGGGGAGCCGGCAGGGCTTCGCTGCCAAAACCTCCTGCGTAACCTTGCATACCTCCCATGGCAATATCTGCATTATTGAGAATGATCAGCACACCGAACATCACAAAACCGGAGAGCACCACACCTATGATGTCGCCCAGCTGCATTTTCCAGGGTGTTCCTCCCAGGATATGACCGGCCTTGAGATCCTGAAACATTTCGCCGGCCACGGCGGCAGCCACACAAACAATGGCGGCCACGCCCAGCACGGCAGCTACGCCTCCCGTGTTTTCGTCTACCCCGCAAAGCACCAAAATCAGGGCGGTAATCACCAGGGCAGTGATGGTCAGGCCGCTTATGGGATTATTGCTCGAACCGATCAAACCCACCAAATAGCCCGAAACGGCCGAAAAGAAAAAGGCCAGCACTATCATAATGGTAGCAGCAACCGCCGCCACCAGAACGGTGGTTTTGAAAATAAAATAGGTGATGCAAAAAGTAGCAATGGCGGCCAACACTATGCCTGCCAATACCCAGGAAGTTTTCAGGTCTTTTTCGGTTCTTACCACTTCCTCTCCGCTTTCGGAAGCCGCTTTTCTCAAGTCTTTCACCGAACGTTTCAAGCCGGTAGTCAGGCTGGAACGCATGCGATAAAGCGTAAAAATAGCTGCCAGCAACATTCCGCCTATGGCCACTATTCTCACCACCGACTGCCATACCGTATTGGCGGCCAGCATCCAGGCCTCCTGAGAATTGGGGGCAACACCGTCCACGGCAAAACCGTTCACAAAATCGCGACCAAATACAGCCAGTAAGAGTGGGACCATCAAACCCCAGGCCATTACCGAGCCGCTGAAATTCAGCGAGGCCAGTCTTGGTCCTATGATGTAACCCACGCCCAAAAAGGCCGGGCTGACATTGGGAGCGGCGGCGTAAAAACCTCCTTCGATGGTGTGTCCGCTGGTTAATTTAGCTATGGCCACCTTGAAAAAAGCCTTGGCGCTCGAGGCAAAGAGCTTCAAAGCAGAGCCCAACGTTACCAAAGCTCCGCCCACCATAGCCCAAACCAGGTATTTGGAATCGCCCGTACTGCTGCGTCCGCTTTTGTGAATTTCGGCTGCTGCGGTACTTTCGGGAAAAGGTAATTCCTTGTCTTCGACCATTACTCTGCGCAAAAGAGCCACAAAAAGCACTCCCAGCACACCGCCGGTAACCAGGATGAGCGAAGCCGTCATATAACTGCTCCAGGAAGAAAATTCCTCCCCACCCCATACACCGGCAATAAAAAAGGCCGGCAGAGTAAAAATAGCCCCGGCAGCCACCGATTCACCGATGGATCCTACCGTACGGGCAAAATTTTCTTCCAACAGACTGCCTTTAAAAAAGCGTAATACAGCCATACTGATTACGGCCGCCGGATAGGTGGCAGCAATGGTCATGCCTGCCTTGAGGCCTAAGTAGGCGTTGGCTGCTCCCAGCACTACCGCCAGAACCAGCCCTATAAGCAAGGCTCTTAGCGTAAATTCTCTGAGTCCCTGACCCGAAGTCTCAGGGCGATACATTGAAGATTGTTCCATAGTATTAAAAAATTCAGCGCCGCTAATGTAGCATTTTTTATTTATTAAAGCCTTTTTGTTGCATCAAATAAGCTTTAAAGTCGTCGAAGGCAGAGCTTAGGGGAATGCTCTGTTTTTTTGCCTGCATAAAGGCCTGCAGGCGTTTTGGCACAACTATAGCCTCGCCCAGTATGTCCTCGACCGTATCTTTGAATTTGGCCGGATGGGCCGTTTCGAGAAAGATGCCGCTTTCGCCCGGTTTCAGGCCCTCTTCCAGGGCTCTGTAGCCGCAGGCACCGTGGGGATCGAGCAGGTAGTTCTTTTCTTTAAAAGTACGGTGAACCGTATCCCGGATTTCCTGATCGTCGTAGCGAGCTCCGGCTATTTCGGCAGTAATGGCCTCATGGGAATGCCCGTACAAATCGAGGATGCGGGCAAAATTGCTGGGATCGCCCACGTCCATGGCGTTGGCCAAAGTGGCTACCGAGGCCCGTGGCCGGTAATGCCCGCTTTGCAGGTATTCATAAAAAACATCGTTGCGGTTGTTGGAAGCAATAAAACGTTCGACGGGCAATCCCATACGCCAGGCAAAAAAGCCGGCCGTGATATTACCGAAATTCCCGCTGGGGACGCAAAAAACCAGCTTCGAAGGATCGTTATAACGCTTCCATTGAGCATAGGCATTGAAATAATAGAAAGCCTGAGGCAGAAAACGAGCCACATTGATGGAATTGGCCGAAGTCAGATGAAAGCGCCGGTTAAGCTCCGTATCCATAAAGGCCTGCTTGACCAGGCGCTGGCAATCGTCGAAGTTGCCCTCTATCTCAAGAGCAGTGATGTTTTGCCCCAAGGTGGTAAACTGCTTTTCCTGAATTTCGCTGACCAGGCCTTTGGGATACAAAACATGCACCTGAATGCCTTCCACTCCCAAAAAGCCATTGGCCACGGCACTGCCGGTATCGCCTGAGGTGGCTACCAACACATGGACTTTCTCCTGCCCCTGCCGGCGAATAAAATAGGCCAGCAACCGGGCCATAAAACGGGCGCCTACGTCTTTGAACGCCAGGGTTGGGCCGTGAAACAACTCCAAACTGTAGATACGCTCGTCAACCCTAACCAAAGGCGTATCAAAACTCAATGTGTCGTAAACCAACTCCCGGAGCGTATCTTCGGGAAGATCTTCTCCAAAAAAGGCCATGGCCACCCGGTAAGACATTTCCTGAAAGCTCAGGCCCGGAAGCTCTTCAAAAAACGAAGCCGGCAAAGTGTTGATGCGCTCGGGCATGTACAAACCCCGGTCGGGAGCCAGCCCCCTGACCACGGCTTCTTGTAAAGAGACCGGCGGAGCTTGTTTGTTGGTGCTGTAGTAGTTCATTATTTGTTGATCGAAAAAAATGTCTGACTGTGTTAATTCAACATCTAAACCCTTCCTTCTTCGTAATTAAGGGTCTGCTTTCGTACTCAGGCCGAAAAAGGCACGGATAAATTCCTCTCCCTGCAGCGTACCGTAAAAGCCCTCCCGCACCGAGAATTCATCGAAGACTTGTACAGCGTCGGGAACAAAAAGCTTGCCGGAGGGCTCCAAAATATCGGGCCCCGGGCTAAAAAAGCTGTCCGGGCCTTTGGTGGGCCGGGCTTGCGCAGAACCTGCATCGCTGCGATAAATCAAAAAGGGAACCGCCTCTGCCGCATGGGTTTTGGTCCGGCAGTAGGTGGGATGGTCGGGCAAAACAGCTATGGTGACGGCCTCGTCCCAAGTGGAAATCTCCTCCAGTATGGGGCGAATCAGGCGTTGATCGAGGTACTCTATGGTGCGGATCTTTAAATCGACGTTCCCCTCGTGACTGGCTTCGTCAGAAGCTTCCACATGCAAAAACACAAAATCTTTTTTCTTGAGTTCGTCGATGGCCGCCTGAGCCTTGCCTTCGTAATTGGTGTCGTACAAACCGGTGGCTCCGGGCACTTCGATGGGTTCCAGGCCTGCATAAACGCCTGTGCCCTTGATCAAATCCACAGCCGAAATCACCGAACCGCTTCGTATCGGATACTTTTCCCTCAACGGCAGCATAGCGGGACGGTAGCCTGGCGACCAGGGCCAAATGGAATTAGCCGTATCCAGGCCTCTGGCCTTGCGGGCCAAATTGACCGGATGAGCCGGCAAAATCTCCTGCGATCGCAAAATCAATTCGCGAAGTAAACGGGCTGTTTGTTCTGCCCGGGGATGCACGGCCCGTGGCAACACTTCGGCAAAGGCGGTACCCGACACATCGTGAGGCGGAGTACAATCCAATTCTTTGTTGCCACCCTTGAGCAGCAAGAGATGACGATAGGAAACACCCGTATGAAAAACCAAATCCTCACTGCCTAACTCCTTATTCAGAAAATCTATCAATTCCCCGGCTTCGGAAGTAGAAATATGGCCGGCAGAATGATTTTTAATCTTGCCGTCCTGTATGCAGATAAGATTGCAGCGCGCCGCCATATAGCCTTCGGGGACATCGATTCCCATACTGGCGGCTTCGAGCGAACCTCTGCCTTCGAATTGCTTACTTACATCGTATCCCAGTAAACTCAGATTGGCAATTTCACTGCCGGGAGGAAAACCTTCAGGTACTGTAATGAGCCGGCCACAACGACCCTCCCTGGCCAGCCGGTCCATACAGGGAGTAAAGGCAACCTGCATGGGCGACTTTCCGCCCAAGGTCTCCATGGCTTCGTCGGCCATGCCGTCTCCCAGAACAATCAGGTATTTCATCTTAACGAATGTTCGCGATGGAGATTATATCGCCAAACACTCCGGCAGCCGTTACACCGGCTCCGGCTCCGTAGCCTTTGATAACCATGGGATCCTGAAAATAGCGCTCGGTCTGTATCAGAATAATGTTGTTGCTGCCTTCCAGATCGTAGAAGGGATGCGATGGTCCGACTTCGTGAAGACCAACCGAACAAGCTCCGTTTTCCATTTTGGCCACAAAGCGCCAGCGCAGAGAATCTTTCTCGAGCAACTTGCGTTTTGCTTCGAAATCGGCGTCCATCTCGGGAATGTTTTTCCAAAAATCTTCCAGACTGCCTTTGAAGTATTTGTCGGGAATAAAGAGATTTTTCACCACATCTTCCTGTTCTACTCTGTAACCGGCTTCGCGTGCCAGAATCACCAATTTCCGGATGACGTCGGTTCCGCTCAGGTCGATGCGGGGATCGGGCTCCGAAAAACGTTTCTCCTGAGCCATTTTTATGGTTTTGCTCAGGGGATTTTCGGCACTGATGGTGTTGAAAATAAAATTCAACGTGCCCGACAAAACGGCTTCCATTTTTAAAATTCTGTCTCCGCTGTGAATCAAGCTATTCATCGTATTTATAATGGGCAGACCGGCTCCCACATTGGTTTCGAAGAGGTATTTCACACCCTTGCGACGGGCCAATTCCTTGAGTCGTGCGTAATTGTCGTAATCGGACGATGCCGCTATTTTGTTGGCTGCTACCACAGACACGTTGTGTGACAACAAATCCGCGTAAAGAGCTGATATTTCGGAGCTGGCCGTACAATCCACAAAAACGGAATTAAAGATGTTCATACCCAGAATTTCGTTCCTAAGCAACTCCGGACTACTGGTTTTACCTTCGCGTTTTAATAACTCCTTGTAATGTTCCAGATCTATGCCTTCTCTCGAAAACACAGCTTTCTCAATATCGGCTATACCCACCACATTGAGTTTTAAGCCGTTTTCGGCCATCAGTTTGGGTTGCTGACGCTTGATTTGTTCCAGCAGGCTGCCGCCCACAGTACCGATGCCGATCACAAAAAGATTCAGCACCTGGTATTCGCTCAGGAAAAAAGAATCGTGAATCACGTTGAGGCTCTTACGCAGATGATCGAGCTTAATCACAAAAGAAATATTGGTTTCGGAAGCTCCCTGCGCACAGGCAATCACGTTAATACCGTTACGTCCCAGGGTCGTAAACAATTTGCCGGCGATACCCGGCGTGCGTTTCATCCCTTCACCTACGATGGCTACCGTAGCCAGATTGCTTTCGGCAAAAATATCGTTGATTTCACCCATTTCAATTTCGTGGTCGAATTCTTCTCTGAGCACCCTGACCGTTATTTCGGCGTCTGAATTGCGTACGCCTATCGATGTGGTGTTTTCCGACGAAGCCTGCGAAACCAGGAAAACGGAAATACCGGCCTTAGCCAAAGTTTTAAAAATCCGGTAATTCACGCCTATCACTCCCACCATGCCCAAGCCCTGTATGGTAATCAGACTGGTATCGGGAATGGAAGAAATACCCTTGATGGCCTTGTTTTCGCCCAATACCTTTTCGCGCGAAATATAAGTACCCGGAGCTTCAGGATTGAAGGTATTCTTGATGCGAATGGGTACGTTTTTGTGGTAAACGGGAAAAATGGTAGGCGGATAAATCACTTTCGCTCCGAAATTACTAAGCTCCATAGCTTCTACGAAGCTTAGATTTTCGATGACATATGCGTTGTTGATCACTTTGGGGTCGGCCGTCATAAAACCGTCCACGTCGGTCCAGATTTCCAGGATAGAAGCATTGAGTTCCGAGGCCAGAATCGCCGCCGTATAATCGGAACCGCCCCGTCCTATATTGGTGATTTCGCCGCTTTCGGCGTCGCTCGAAATAAAACCGCCTATCACCGAAAGCTCGGGAAGCCGGTTCAGTTGCGTCTTAATGGCCGCCGAGGTCTCTTCAAAGTTAACCACATGCTTGCCAAATTTATGATTGGTTTTGATCAGCTTGCGGGCGTCGTAAAGCGGAATATCCAACAGACGGCTTACCATGAGCGAGGAAAGCCTCTCGCCGTAACTCACAATCACATCTTCCGACTTGTCCGAAAGTTCGCGTATCAGAGCTACTCCTTGAAAAATGTTGCCTAATTCATCGAATATACCCGAAAGTTCTTCCGTAAGCTTTTTTTGCTGCTCCGGAGCAAAAGCGCCTTCGACCAGAGAGAAATGCTTTTTTTTCATCTCGGCCAGATAGTTCAGGTAGTTACTGTCTCCTTCGGCCGCAGTTCGGGCTGTTTTAATCAGGAAATCGGTCATTCCGGCTACGGCGGATACTACTATTACTACCGGCTTTTCGGCTTGTTTCTCTACAATACGCTTCAACTGAAGCAGCGCCTGGACGGAACCCACAGAGGTTCCCCCGAATTTAATAACTTTCATTTTGCTCTATATTGATATTGTGACACATACGATTACCTTAAATCATGCCATATAAACTATGCATGAATTTTTAAAAATTAGAACCCTAAAAAAATAATTGTTGTTTGTTGGAAAATCGAAAAGGCCCCCGGCCTTCGCGATTGGAATGCGAAAGATAATCAGACCCCCGCAGGGGTTGTGGTAGTAGTGGTGGTTATATGTAGTTGCCAAAACATCATTTCTTTCGAACTGGGGCTGCAAGCCCTTTTGAGTGCGCAAATATAGATTATTTAGAAACAAAAACAAAAAAAAACCGTTTATTTCGTCCAATTAATTTATTTTTGCGGCTTATTGAAACTTAAGACCTCCGTTTGATAAGCCCCAGGCCTGTCCGGACGTCTAATTCTGCATTATTAATGGCTAAATCACTTAAACACCCCAAAGGTTTATATCTGCTTTTTATGACTGAAATGTGGGAACGTTTCAGTTATTATGGTATGCGAGCTCTGCTCGTATTGTATTTAACCCAGTCTGTGCTTGAAGGAGGTATGGGTTTTTCCGAAGAAAACGCCACTCTGCTCTACGGCTTTTTTACCGGCCTGGTCTACATGACCCCTATCATAGGGGGCTGGCTGGCCGACAGATACCTGGGACAACGCCGTGCCATAACCATAGGCGGTATTACCATGATGTTGGGACAATTTTGTCTGGCCTCTACCAATAGTGTAACCATGCTTTACCTGGGTTTGTTTCTGTTGATTATAGGAAACGGCTTTTTCAAACCCAATATATCGGTGCTGGTAGGCGATCTTTATGAACCGGGCGACAAACGAAGAGATTCGGCCTTTACCATTTTCTATATGGGTATCAACATCGGCGCCGGGCTTTCGCCTTTGGTTTGCGGCTGGCTGGGAATGCTATACGGTTACAGAGCAGGTTTTCTGGCTGCCGGTATCGGTATGCTTATAGGGCAATTGATTTTTAACCTTATCGGCCCCAAATACCTGGGTAATTTAGGTAGTGTCGCCGTAGGTAACAAAAACCATCCCAATGCCCAGAATCATCCTCTGACCAAAGAAGAAAAAGACCGCACCTGGGTGATTATCATTATCGTACTGTTTTGCGTGTTCTTCTGGGCCGGCTTTGAACAGGCCGGTAGTTCCCTGACTTTGTACACCGAGAAATACATCAACCGCAATGTGTTCGGATTCGAGATTCCCACAGCCTGGTTCCAGTCGGTGAATTCTTTCTTTATTGTATTGCTCGCCCCTGTTTTTTCGATGCTCTGGACCTTTTTGGCCACTCGTAACAAGGAGCCCGGAGTTCCTCTGAAAATGGGCCTTGGCATGATTATGCTCGGCGTCGGCTTTCTGCTGATGGTTATGGCCTGCCTGCAACGCGGCGGCGACAATCCCGACGAAACTGTCAAAGCCAATCTGCTTTTTTTGGTTGGAACCTACTTGTTCCACACTTTTGGTGAATTGCTCCTGTCGCCCATCGGGCTCTCTATGGTAACCAGACTGGCTCCGGTGAAGCTAGCCTCGCTGCTGATGGGTGTTTGGTTCCTGAGCAGTTTCGTAGCTAATATTATAGGAGGTTTCGTCGCTTCGTACGCTTCGAGGATGGGTGCGATGAGTATCTTTATCACCATCGCGGCCATATCGGTTATGCTCGGCCTGCTGTTGATTTCCATGAATAAGTGGTTGTTCAAGAAATCGCACGGTACTTTGTAATACATCATGGAACAAAAAGGCTTTACTGAAGTATTGGACAAATTCCGCCAACAGATTATTGATGAAGAATTTGACCAAATAGTGGCCATCGCCAACGGGGGCATTATTCCCGCTGCTATTCTGGCTCAAAAGCTCGAACTGGAAGTGTTTCTGCTCAAGATCAACCTCAGAGACAAACAGCAACGACCTCTTTACGACCAACCCAAGTTACTGGCCGAAATCGACTTTGATTGTAAAGACAAACGCATCCTTCTGGTCGAAGACCGGGTAAAGACGGGCAGTACCCTGAATTTTGCCAAACAATTGCTTAACGAAGCCGGAGCCGCCAAAGTAAAAAGCTTTGCCGTGAATGGCAAAGCCGATTACTCACTCTACGACGAAAATTGTTTTCGCTTCCCCTGGATTATTTAACAATCAGAATCCGGAAGCAACTGTAACGCCCGCTATCCGAGGTTCGCTGTAAGAGGCTATTCCTTCAGGAGCTATTCCTTTCCGGAAAGCTGTGCGTGCATCGAGGCTGCAGCCTTGCGGCCGTCGCCCATGGCCAGAATCACCGTGGCTCCGCCGCGCACGATATCACCCCCGGCGTAGATGGCAGGAATAGACGAACGCATGTTGTCGTCTACCACTATGGTGCCCCAGCGGCTTATTTCCAGGCCTTCTACCGAGCTAGGGATCAAAGGATTAGGTGAAACACCCACGCTGACAATGACCTGATCGACATCGATCACTACTTCGGCACCCGGAATGGGCACTGGGCGTCGCCGCCCCGAATCGTCAGGCTGACCCAGTTCCATTTTTTGCAGACGCATCTGTTTTACCCGGCCTCTTTCGTCGCCGTAGTATTCCAGAGGATTGTGCAAGGTAAGGAACTCTATGCCCTCTTCTTTGGCATGTTTCACTTCCTCGACACGGGCGGGCATTTCTTCTTCGGAACGGCGGTACACTATAATAGCCCGCTCCGCTCCCAGACGCTTGGCCGTACGCACGGAGTCCATGGCGGTATTACCACCGCCTATCACGGCAACGCACTTGCCCATAGCCACCGGCGTATCGGATTCGGGATTGGCAGCATCCATCAGATTGACCCGGGTAAGGTATTCGTTGGACGAGAGAATATGAATAAGATTCTCCCCGGGAATATTCATAAAATTGGGTAAACCGGCTCCGCTTCCTACGAAAATACCGCAATAACCCTGTTCTTTGAGTTCGTCTATGGTGATAGTCCTGCCTACGATGCAGTTGGTCATGAATTGCACGCCCATCTGACGCAGATTATCGATTTCCACATCCACCACGGAATTGGGCAGACGAAATTCGGGAATACCGTATTTGAGCACCCCGCCTATTTCGTGCAGGGCTTCGAACACCATTACTTCATAACCGTATTTGGCCATGTCGCCGGCAAAAGAAAGCCCGGCAGGTCCCGAACCCACCACAGCCACTTTTTTACCGTTTTTGGGCGCCAGTTCCGGCACCGAAATACGGCCACTCTCGCGTTCGTAATCGGCGGCAAAACGCTCCAGATGACCTATAGCCACCGAGGGCTTACCCAGCTTGAGCGTGTAAATGCACTGGGCTTCGCATTGTTTTTCCTGGGGGCAGACCCGCCCGCAAACTGCCGGCAGCGCACTGGTTTCTTTCAGCACCCGTGCCGCTTCGAGAAAATCGCCGCGTTCGATGTTTTTTACAAAGCTTGGAATCTGAATTTCCACCGGACAACCCAAAATACAAGTGGGATTGGCGCAATCCAGACAGCGGGCAGCCTCCTGTCTGGCTTGTTCGGCTGTTAAACCCAGATTGACTTCCAGATGATTGTGGCTGCGGACCTCTGCGTCCTGCTCGTTCATTTCTACCCGGGGGATATCGGTTCTTTCCTTGGTTTTACGGCTTTTACGTAAGTCCTCGCGCCAGGTTTGAGCGCGCAGAGCCGCGATTTGTTCTTCTTTTGTCATTGCTGATTCTTCCCTTGTTATTTCTGATGAAGTTTTTTCATTTCTTCCTGTTCTTCTTCTTTATAAGTACCCAGGCGCATAATCATTTCGTCAAAATTCACCTGATGAGCGTCAAATTCGGGGCCGTCCACACAAACAAATTTGGTTTTTCCGCCCACGCTCACACGGCAACCTCCGCACATGCCGGTGCCGTCTACCATAATAGTGTTGAGCGAAGCAACGGTGGGCACCTCGTATTTCTTGGTCAGCAGCGACACATACTTCATCATCACGGCAGGACCGATGGTTACACAAAGATCAACCTTTTCGCGTTGAATAATCTTTTCTACCCCAACCGTAATCAAGCCCTTTTCTCCGTAAGAACCGTCGTCGGTCATGATGACGACTTCGTCGGAATGCCGGCGAATCTCGTCTTCAAGCATAATCA
>Ga0255341_1001007_pt1 | contig 42832 bp, 31 predicted proteins | sample wastewater_treat_8_FD_192418 | JGI IMG/M metagenome (GOLD analysis project Ga0255341, IMG submission 192418) | Wastewater microbial communities from Lulu Island WWTP, Vancouver, Canada - plant12 | ecosystem: Engineered > WWTP > Wastewater > Unclassified | place: Canada: Vancouver, British... | reverse complement strand
TTTGATACTATTATATTGCTTGAATTAGTGGTTTTTCATTGATAAAATATTACCATCGGTTTAATGTTGCATCTATGTCAATGCCTGAGTAGAAACAATTTTTTTGTTAATTCTAAAATGAGAATTACTTTTTTTTGCTACATTTAATACGTTATTAATCTTACATTTAGCAGAGCAAAATAACGAACGCTTTACCGGAATCTTGCGATAGATAAATGTAAAAGATTAATCGTATTTAATATAATTGCTATTTACAAATATAATGATAACATGTTTCTAATAATTGGTGTATAAAAATTTTAAATTGTGTTTTGAAACTTAGATAAGTTGAATATTAATTATTATTATTAATGTTTAATTTAAAGGGGTCAAACAATGATATTTTATGTTGTTAAGGCAAAGAGGGTGCTTCCTGCTGTTCTAGCCGTAGTTATAGTGCTTGCTGTTGCATTTATTATTCTGATGTCTAATTCTGAGGTTTTAGGAGTGTTCGGCACTGATAAAGATTTACCCATATATTCAGTTGATTACCCGGATAAAGTTGTAGCAATAACATTTGACTGTGCTTGGGGTGCGGATGATATACCCCAAATTTTAAGCACCTTAAAAAATGAGGATGTGAAAGCAACTTTTTTTGTTCTTGGACAATGGGCCCAAAAAAACCCTGAAATGATAAAAATGATGGCTATGGATGGGCATGATGTTGCCAATCATTCATATTCACACTTCAGGATGGGTGCTTTAAGCAATGCCAAAATCAGAGAGGAAATTGATTTATGCGGAAGAAAAATAAATGAAATAACTGGAAATAAGGTTGACCTGTTCAGAGCACCATATGGTGATTACAGCAGTTCAGTAGTGAAAATAGCCAGAGAACTGGGGTATTATACAATCCAGTGGGATGTTGACAGCCTTGATTGGCGGCCCGGCATATCACAGAGTGAGATAATGAACCGAATTGTGACAAAAGTTAAGCCGGGGTCAATATTGCTTTTCCATAATGATACGCCCCATACGGCAAAAATGCTGCCTGATATTATTTCTGCACTAAAGAATAACGGTTATGGATTCTTGCCTGTTTCAAAGTTGATAATGAGGGATAATTATTATATTGATTTTGACGGGACGCAGAAGAAGAATAAATAATAATTTGTGGTAAGGTGTAAAGAAGGCATTGTGTCTTCTTTTTTTGTTATATTGAGAAAACACCCGATTGTATAAAAATTGAATCAAATATGATAATTTGATGCTTATACATTGAAATTATGGTATAATCAAAATGAGGTGAAATTGAGGATTTAAAAAAGTAATTTCATAATTTTATATTGATGGAAGTTATAAAGGTAGGAGGTCAAAATGATGGGAAAGAGGTTATTGGCCATTGCCATATTAATACCCTTGATACTTGCATTTCAGTTCAAAGTGCCTGAGGTATCGGCAATTGAAAGTATGAAATACTCCATATCGGGTTACTTAACAACCGGTATTGGTTCCAAATGGGACGAAGGTATTGCTGTTGAAGTATCCGGTGCAGGCAATTCTGTTACCGATGAAAGAGGGTATTTTGAGATTTCCGATATACCTGAAAACACTGTTTGTAACATAAAAATAAGCAAGAAGGGCTATTTACACAGAGAGATTAAAGATGTGCATATAAAGGGTGATGTACTAATCGGCACTGAGAGCTCAAAAATACTTCTCTGGGCAGGGGACTTGCAGCAGGATGGGGCTATAAATATGGCGGATGTTTTTGTGCTTGCATTGATCCTTAATTCAGTAAAGGCATACATAAATTATGAGGAACATTATGACCTTAATAAAGATGGTACTATTAATATGTCGGATTTGATAATTATTGCTGTGCACTTCAGTAAAACACCTGCCGACTATCCAAGTGTTGAGATAAAAACCAATACTCGTCCTGCAACTGAAAATCCTTATCCCGACTGGGAGCGGGAGCATTCGGGTATGCCACCTTCACCGGTTCGGGGTATACCGGAGGTTGTGCAAATTTGGATCCCATACCTTCCGATATGGAGATAACTGCATTAAATCCAACAGATTATAACAGTTATGGTGTAAAGTCAGCTTTGGCTGGAGCATATCTGGAAGTAACAGGACCAAAAGGAAGCACCGTCGTGTACGTAGTTGATTTGTACCCCGGTATTGAAAATGGAGTATTATCAGGACGGATACTGGATTAATATGGAAAAGACGCCATGGAACCATTTTATTGCAACCAATATGGGTACAACAACTCCTAAAATAAGAATAACCGATATCCGTGGCTATAGTGTTGAAGATGTTGTTGATTCCCTTCCTGAAGGTGGAACGGAAGGGAACTATATAATACCTGGAAATGTACAGTTTCCCGATTAAAGATAAAATGTATAATAATAATTATAAACTTATATAAAAGTCAATAAATAGAAGCCGCATAATTTTTGATTAAAAGCACATTATAAAAAGTACATGGAGCAATTGCTTATTATATACTCATTCTTTACATGAAATGGGGTTGTACAGGTGATAATTGCAGGAATAATTGAAAGCGGAAATGATTGTACCACAATAAACCTCATAAGTAAAATATTTAATGATTCAGACAAAAAAATTAGTATTATTAATTCAGGATGCTTAACTGGATTGGATTACAGAAAAGTTCCCGAATATAAAAGGGAATTAAAAAAAAACGGTGTTGATATCCTTCTGATTGGTATTAAATTAGAGGATTTAATACATGATGTTTTTTTAGGATTTAATTTTGATGTAATAATTTTTGTCAATCAAGCCGATGAAATATTAGAGGGAGATAATAACAATATAAAAGAGTTGACTGAAAAGCTCTTTTTATTAACCGATGACAAGGGAACTGTTATTTTAAATGCAGATGACCATGAAAGGATTTCACTATTGCAGGGAAAACGATATTCAGTTCTTACCTATGGGTTTAACTCAAAAGCCAGTGTAACGGCCTCAAGCATAGGGGAAGGAATATACAGGGAGAGTTTTATTTGCTGCCTGCAAAGAAACTTGCTGACAAATGACGGAAATATAATAGAGCCCCAGGAGTTTGAAATCAAAGTTAATTCGGGTTTTGTTGATTCATACTCTGTTATGGCTGCTGCAGCTTTCGCGATATTTTTAGGAGCCATTTTAACACCCTACTCAAAGAATAATGACATATCATTCAAAGATCAAAAACCAAAACTCTATTAATTAAATGATGAAAATAACGCATTATTAATTGGAAAAAAGAAATTCAGGGATGTTCAAGACATAAAATATATAATATAATATATAATTAGCATTAAGAAACAATTATATTCACATTAAATACGTTATTGATCTTACATTTAGCAGAAGAAAAATGTAAAAGATTAATGGTATTTAATGCAGATTGAAAATATTTTTTAATTAATTTGCAGATGTAAAATTATTGCTATAAAGCAGATAAATTATAGTGTTAATAAATCTTACATTTGACGGACCAAATAGAATAAAGGAAAATAATATACTTCTAAATTTTGATCCTGGCGAATAGATATACACTAGATAAAATATAAAGATGTACGGTGGATTAGAGAGGAGAGTGGGCGGATGGTCGGAAACATCATTGAGAACAACATGGTGACCATATCCGGTACGATTGTTACTAATTTGGAGTTCAGTCATGAAGTGTATGGTGAAGGTTTTTATTATTTTATGATGGATGTTCCAAGGCTTAGTGAAAGCTATGATAGAATTCCTGTTACTGTTTCTGAACGATTGACTTCCAAACAAAAATTGGAGATTGGTAAGGTAGTAGAAATCGAAGGACAGTTCCGATCCTATAACAGTTATAATAATGAAGGAAACAGATTGGTTTTAACTGTTTTCGCCAGGGAGATTATATTTCTCGAAGATGAAAAGAGAATCAAAAATCCAAATCAGATATTTTTAAATGGGTATATATGTAAAAAGCCTATTTACAGAATGACACCATTTGGGCGTGAAATAACCGATATACTGCTGGCTGTAAACAGGCACTACAATAAATCCGACTATATCCCATGTATTACATGGGGAAGAAATGCAAGATTTTCTGAAAGCCTATCGATCGGCGATAATATCAAGGTTTGGGGAAGAATTCAAAGCAGAAACTACCAAAAAAAGCAGGAGTCAGGAGAGACGGTGACTAAAGTAGCATATGAGATTTCTGTTTCAAAAATGGAAATATGCAAAGACAAAGATGAAGTACAGGAAAATAATACCGACAGGGATAACAATACAGACAAAAGTGAATGCAATAAAAGCGAAGAATAACGAATTTACAGTACATATCTAAAACAATACCTTGATGTTTTTACGGTAAGACATAATATATAAAAAATTACCTGAATAGACAGGTAATTTTTTTAATGCCTGTAAAAAGTATGGTATCATATAAAAAGATAATTGATTTAAATACTTAATTTTATACTTGATTTATATACTTATGAAGAGAGGAATTTGATGAGCCGTATTGCTTTAGTTATTTTAAGTGATTCATCAAGAGAATTTGATAAAGAATATACATACCTTGTGCCTGAGGAACTTATGGGAGAGGTCTGCCCCGGAAGCAGAGTAATTGTTCCCTTCGGAAATTCCAACAGAAATGCAGAAGGCTTTGTTATGGCTGTTGAGGATGTTGAGGAACTCAAATCCTCATACCGCCTAAAATATATTAAAAAGGTTCTGGATGATATAAAATGGCTGGATCAGTGGTCAATAGCCTTATGCAAATGGATGAGGGAAAGGTATATATGTACTTACTACGATGCATTAAAATGCATGATTCCACCCGGGGTAGGAGTAAAAAGCATAAAGACTGTCATCCTTGAGAAAAACACAGATCATAAAAACCAAACCATACAGGAAATAATAGACTTGCTTGCAGAAAATGGCGGAGAGTGCGGGTTGGATGAATTAGCCGATCGCATCGATAAGAAGACAATCACTAAGTATATAAAGCAAATGGAAAAGGAAGAGATAATATCCATAAAAGAGGAGTTTATCAATAAGGCGAGAGAAAAGAAAGTGAGAGTAGCTTCTTTGGCACTTCCTGCGGAAGAAATAGATAAGGCCATAAATGGCAATAAAATAAAAAACATTAAGCAAATAAGAGTTTTGGAAATTTTGAGGGAAGCAGAGTACCTATCAGTTGCAGATATTGTAAAATTTTCAGGTGCTTCCTCAAGTTCTGTAAATACATTGCAGAAACATGGGTATATATATTATAAAGAGATTGAAGTTAATAGAGACCCGTATATCGGAAGAACCTATGCAAGGACAGAGGCGTTCAAGCCCACCAGGGAGCAGGCGGAAGTATTGAAAGATGCTTTAGGAAAAATAGAAGCAGGAGAGTTTTACGAAGCATTGCTTCATGGAGTAACAGGAAGCGGAAAAACAGAGGTTTATTTACAGCTGATTAAGGCATGCTATGATAAAGGAATGAGTGCAATTGTTTTAGTTCCGGAAATATCTCTTACCCCTCAAATGGTGGAGAGGTTCAAAAGCAGGTTCGGCGATGAGGTAGCGGTTCTTCACAGCAGGCTTTCAGGAGGGCAGAGATATGACCAGTGGAGGCTCATAAGGGATGGTAAAAAAAGAGTTGTTGTTGGGGCCAGATCGGCAATTTTTGCTCCATTGGAAAGGCTTGGAATAGTAATAATAGACGAGGAGCATGAAAGCTCATATAAATCCGAAACAACCCCAAAATACCATGCAAGTGATATAGCAAGGCAAAGGTGTATTGCCAGCAATGCAGTATTGCTATACGGCTCGGCAACGCCTTCCGTTGAAACATACTATAGGGCACTGCGAGGAAAAATAGGCCTTTACACAATGTTGGAGAGACCCAACAATGCTGTTTTGCCAAAGGTAGAAATTGTTGACATGCGAAACGAGCTCAATGAAGGCAATCGGTCTATGTTCAGCAATAAACTTGCACAAGAAATCAAAAGGAATATTGAACTCAATCAGCAAACAATATTATTTTTGAACAGACGAGGGTATTCATCCTTTGTAATATGCAGAAGCTGCGGTTTTACCATGAAATGCCCCAATTGCAGCATTAGCCTTACCTATCATGCCAATAATGAAAGGCTTATATGCCATTACTGCGGCTTTACCATTAAAAATCCTGCAACATGTCCTAAGTGCAACAGCAGAAGCATAAGGCACTTTGGAACGGGTACACAAAAAATTGAGGATGAAGCAAGGAAGGCATTTGAGGGCTGTTCCATCATCAGGATGGATATGGATACGACGGCTGCTAAGGGTTCCCATGAAAAAATCCTAACCGATTTTAAAGAAAAAAACTTAAATATAATGATAGGAACCCAAATGATAGCGAAAGGACACGATTTCCCAAATGTTACATTAGTTGGAGTGTTAGCTGCTGACAGCATGTTGAATTTAGGAGATTTCAGGGCTTCAGAGAAAACCTTTCAGCTTATAACACAGGTTGCAGGACGTGCAGGCAGGGGTCAGATTAAGGGAAGGGTTATAATTCAATCCTATAATACTGAAGACTTTAGCATATTGACTGCCTGCAAGCATGATTATATGGGTTTTTACAGGCATGAAATATTGATCAGGGAGAAGCTTGGATATCCGCCTTTTACAAACATAGGCGTGGTTATCATAAGCGGACCGGACGATAAAACTGCATCGGAGCATGCAAAAGAAGCAGCAGATACAATCATTGAAATCATGAAGGACAGCAGTTCAGATCCGGAGGTATATGGACCCATGAGGGCACCCCTTGCATTTATAAAAAAGAAATACAGGTGGAGAATTATACTAAAATGTAACAATATTGACAATATTATCAATGCATTTACCTGTTTACGGGACAGATTATACAAAAAATTTGAAAAATACTATACAGAAATGAGTATGGATATAAATCCATTTAATATGTTATAATTTTTAAATGTGAATTTTAAAGCTAAATTTTTAAAGCTAAATATTAAGCTGAATTTTTAAATCAATATTAAACATGTATTAAACATGATTGGAATGACTAAAATCAATTGTGATTTTAATTATAACCTTTTGGAGGAGATATTTTATGGCAATAAGAATTATTAGAGAAGATGGAGATGAGGTTTTAAGGAAGAAGGCAAGGGAAGTAGGTACTATTGATGATAGAATAGTTGAGCTTGTTAAGGATATGACCGAAACAATGTATGAATATGATGGTGTTGGCCTTGCAGCACCCCAGGTAGGTATTTTAAAGAGAATAGTGGTTATTGATGTAGGTAACGGACCTATTGAGCTTATAAATCCCATAATCATCAAAGAAGATGGTGAGGAAACAGAGATTGAAGGCTGCCTTAGTGTGCCCGATGTTGTAGGTGAAGTCAAAAGACCCTACAAGGTTACTGTTGAGGCAAAAAACTTAAAGGGCCAGGATATAGTTGTCGAGGGAGAAGGGCTTTTAGCAAGAGCTTTGTGTCATGAAATCGATCACCTTAACGGTGTGCTGTTTACAGACAGAGCAGAAAAAATTATAAATAAAACCGAATTAAATAATGAAAAAAGACAAAAATCAAATAAGAAAGATTAATTGTACTTTTATATATGAGGAGTGAGAGTATTGAGAATAGTCTTCATGGGAACTCCGGAGTTTGCAGTTCCAAGCATTAAAATGCTGGTTGAGAATAACTACAATGTGGTTGCCGCCGTTACACAGCCTGATAAGCCAAAGGGCAGAGGTAATAAAATTACACCGCCTCCTGTTAAGGTATATGCAGAGGAAAAGGGTATAATTGTGCTGCAGCCAGAAAAAATAAAAACAGGTGAATTTTTTAGACAGTTGGAGGCTTTAAAACCTGATCTTTTTATAACTGTAGCTTACGGAAGAATACTTCCTCAGGATATATTGGAGCTTCCGCCTTTAGGATGCATTAATGTCCATGGTTCTCTGCTTCCGAAATACAGGGGAGCTGCACCTATTCAGTGGGCCATAATAAACGGAGAGAAAAAAACAGGCATAACCACAATGTATACGGATGTGGGTATGGACACAGGCGACATGCTTCTTAAGCGTGAGGTGGAAATACCGATGGATATGACTGCCGGAGAGCTTCATGATTGTTTATCCATAGTAGGTGCTGAGGTTCTTAAGGAGACTTTGGAATGCCTTAAAAACGGAAGCCTCAAAAGGGAAAAGCAGATTGAAGAGGAAGCGACACATGCACCTATGATGACGAAAGAGACAGGCTCTATTGATTGGAGCAAAAGTGCATTTGATATACATAATCTGGTAAGAGGTACAAGCCCATGGCCGGGAGCTTATACCAAGTTTTGCGGCTGCAAGCTTAAGATATGTAAAACACAGCTTATAGAAGGCGATAACCGTGGTTGCAAGCCGGGTACAATAATAAAAAAAGATAAAAATGGTATCATAGTTGCTTGTGGGGACGGAGTTTTAAATATAGTTGAGATTCAGCCTGAATCATGCCGAAAAATGACTGTTGAAGAGTATTTATGCGGACATAAAGTAAATGAAGGTGACGTAATTGGATAAATATTTAAAGAAGTTTTTATATCTTTCAATAGCGGTAATATTTGCATTATGCCTTTTAATTTTAGGTATGGTGTTTATTTACCGCAATTTTACTATTTCCAATTACAATTTTATAATAATTTTGGCAATTGCGGTTTTTGTTGCAATAACGGCTTTTCTTGTTGTATCGATACCAATTATTCTAAGAGCCTACAGGACTAAAAGGATAAAACCTTCATTGGCTGTTTTTGCTAAATCAAGCCTCAATATTCTTTTCCCGCTCATATCTCTTTTTTTGAAAATTTTCAGGAATAATAAGGATACCATTCGGAGATTTTATATAGATATCAACAATATATTGACTGAATCGGCAGGTATAAAGTGTGAGCCTGAGGATTTGCTTTTGATATTGCCTCATTGTCTTCAAAACTTTGAATGTAAAATTAAAATTACTTCCGACATAGGAGATTGTAAAAACTGCGGCCGATGCACTATCGGGGATATAAAAAATATGGCGGCCGATATGGGCATAAGGGTATTTGTGGTTACGGGAGGCACTGCGGCAAGAAACGTAATAGTAAAAGAGAAGCCTAAAATAGTTGTGGCAGTGGCTTGTGAAAGAGACCTTATAAGTGGTATATTTGATTTTAAGAACTTATGTGTTATTGGTGTGACAAACGAGAGGCCCAACGGTCCTTGTAAGGATACATTTGTAAATGTAGAAACGCTTAAAAATAAGTTGGGCATGCTGATTGGCATTAATGCCTGATTATAAATTTTCTGTAAAGAGAGACTTAAAAATGGCTACTGATTTACCTAGAGAAATTGCATTAAAAACAATATATGATATAAATGAAAAAGGTGCTTATTCAAACATTGCTTTAAACAAGCAACTTATGAGTAATGCATTTAAAGATGTGGACAGGGCATTTATAACGGATTTGGTATATGGGACGATAAAGTGGAAGCTGACTATCGACTATATTATAAGCAGCTTTTCCAGCATAAAGCTCAAAAAAATATCGCCCTGGATAATAAACATATTAAGACTTGGAGTTTATCAGATATTATACATGGACAGGATACCGGAGTCGGCAGCCTGCAATGAAAGTGTAAAGCTTGCCAAAAAGTTTGGACATGCAGCCTCAAGCAGTTTTGTTAACGGTGTTTTGAGAAATGTAGCAAGGAATAAGAGCAGTATTACATACCCCGATAAAGAGAAGAATCCTGCAATGTATTTGTCCGTTAAATACTCACATCCCGAGTGGCTTGTGGAAAGATGGATTTCGGATTTTGGATTTGATTTTACCGAAGGCTTGCTTGCAAGTAATAACGAAGTTCCGGATTTTACCGTAAGGGTAAATACACTGAAAACTTCAAAGGAAGACCTTATGGCAGATTTATCGAAAAACGGAATACAAGCTATTGAGGGTAAAGCTGTAGAGGAAGCCATTATATTAAGAAACCCGGGATCCTTCTTAAATCTGAGTTCATATAAATTGGGGCATTTTCAGGTGCAGGACGAAAGCTCCATGCTGTCTGCAATAATTCTTGATCCCAAGCCAGGCCAGCTGGTCATTGATGTTTGCAGTGCACCTGGCGGCAAGGCCACACATATGGCACAGATCATGAAAAATAAGGGGCAAATTATAGCAAGAGATGTTCATGAGCATAAAATAGATCTTATAAATGAGGCTGCAAAGCGTCTTGGAATAAGTATAATAAAAGCTGAAGTGCATGATGCTACATTGGTTGATGAAAGCTTGCTGGAAAAAGCAGACAGGGTACTGGTTGATGCACCGTGCACAGGTTATGGTATAATAAGAAAAAAACCTGATATAAAATGGACCAGGACTATGACGGATATTAAAGAGATAACCGATCTTCAGTTTAAGATATTAAGTGCTGCATCAAAATATGTTAAACCGGGAGGTTCAATTGTATATAGCACCTGTACAATTGAAAAGGAAGAAAACAGGGATTTGGTTGAAAGATTTTTAGCCCATAATAAGGATTTTGAGTTTGAAGAATTTGATGAATTATTGCCCGGAGTTTTAAAAGAATACTCGGGAAAAGGATATATAGAATTATACCCCAATATAAACAGGATAGATGGGTTTTTTATAGCAAAAATGAAAAAAAGAGGATAGTATGGAAATTAAACAGAATCTAATTGATTTGACAATAGAAGAGCTTGAAGAAGAGTTGAACATGATGGGACAGCCTAGATTCAGGGCAAAACAAATATTTCAATGGTGCCACAAGGGTGTTATGTCCATTGATGAGATGACAAATATCTCAAAGGATTTAAGGCAGATATTGAAGGATAAATTCAGGTTTGACAGGCTTAAAATACGCAACAGACTGGTGTCAAATATTGACGGAACAATAAAATATGTTTTGGAATATGCTGACGGTAATATTATAGAGAGCGTTTTGATGAAGTACAAGCATGGCTTTACAGCTTGCATTTCTTCACAGGCGGGGTGCAAAATGGGATGTAAATTTTGTGCATCTACAGGTATAGATTTTGGGAGAAACCTCACCGGAGGAGAAATGGTGGACCAGATTCTTACAATTCAAAGGGATCAGGGAATAAGGGTAAGTAATGTTGTAATTATGGGCATTGGAGAGCCATTGGACAACTATGACAATCTCATTAGGTTCTTAAAGCTTGTAAATCATAAGGAAGGGCTTAATATAGGCTTAAGACATATATCGGTATCAACCTGCGGTCTTGTGCCTAAGATCATTAAATTGGCGGAGGAAAATCTTCCTGTTACCCTTTCCATATCTTTGCATGCACCTAACAACGAAATGAGAGAAAAAATAATGCCTGTAAATAAAACATACTCTATTGACAAATTGATTGAAGCATGTAAGATATATACAGAGGTAACTGGTAGAAGAGTAACGTTTGAGTATGCAATGGTATCGGATCTCAATGATTCTCAGGAAAGTGCAAAAGAGCTTTCTAAAAGGCTTAAAGGGATGTTGTGCCATGTAAATCTAATACCGGTTAATTCAATTGAAGGCAATGAATTTAAAAGAGCCAAAATGGATAAAATTCAAAAATTCAAAAATATACTTGAAAAGCAGGGAATTGAAACAACAGTAAGACGGGAACTAGGTAGTGACATTGATGCAGCATGCGGACAGCTAAGGAAAAGCATGACAAATGATTTAAGTATCCTTAAGGAATAGTAATAAGAAACATAGTTTAATTTTACAAATTGTCCATGCTAAGGAGTGGTTTGGTGAGATTCGGGGTCAGAAGTGATAAAGGAAAAGTCAGAGAGATTAATGAAGACAGCTACAATATATTAGCAGGCCTTCCAGGTATTCCTGTTACATTTATAATTGCTGACGGAATGGGTGGACATAATTCCGGGGAAATAGCAAGTAAGGCTGCTGTAGAATCCATAAGTAAAAATATATCTGAAAATCCTGATATCTTTAAAGAGGGTGAGGATATTGAAAAGGCCATCAAGGTTGTTATTGAGCAGGCCAATTTTGATGTCTATAAAAAATCTCTTGAAAATGCAACAGATTCCGGAATGGGCACAACCCTTATTGCTGCAGTTGTTGTCAATAGACGGCTTTTTATTGGACATGTAGGTGATAGTAGAGTTTATCTCATACGCGATAATAAAATAGAAAAGCTTACTATAGATCATTCATATATTGAGGAATTGGTTAGGAACGGTACACTTACGAAGGAAGAAGCCGAAAGGCACCCCAGCAAAAACCTTATAACAAGAGCTTTAGGTTGCGGAGAAGTGTTAGAAGTTGATACTTATACATATGATATAATGGAAAACGATATAATTTTAATGTGTACAGATGGATTAACCAATATGTTAAATGAAGAGAAAATACTTGAAATAGTGGAAAATTATGATGATTTGGAGCTTGCCTGCGAAAAGCTGGTGGGAGATTCTAATGAAATGGGCGGAGAGGATAATATAACTGTTATAATTTTCAAAGAATAAGGATAAAATCTACATAAAAACCATTATCAAAACAGTATTTTTGATTTCTGGGGAAAGTTATATTGTCACGGTTATAGTGTGAGGATTAAGGAGGATTGATTGTGGAAGGTCAGATTCTTGGAAACAGGTATGAATTGATTGAGAAAATAGGTGGGGGCGGAATGGCCCTTGTATATAAAGCCAAATGCAGTTTGCTTAACAGGTTTGTAGCGGTTAAGATACTAAGGCAGGAGTTTACAAACGATCAGGAGTTTGTAAAAAGATTCAGGGTAGAGGCACAGTCTGCGGCAAGCTTGTCATATCCAAATATAGTTTCCATTTATGATGTAGGGCAGGAGGGAAACATACACTATATAGTTATGGAATACATTGAGGGTGTGACCCTAAAGGACTATATAGATCAGAAGGGTGCCTTAGATTGGAAAGAAGCTGTTAATATTGAGCTGCAGATATGTTCTGCAATAGAGCATGCTCATAAGAAGCGTATTGTACATAGAGATATAAAGCCGCATAATATACTTATTACAAAGGATGGGATTGTAAAGGTCACAGACTTTGGTATTGCAAGAGCTGTATCATCATCAACCATAACAATGGTTGGAAGTACAATAGGATCAGTACATTACTTTTCACCTGAGCAGGCTAGAGGTGGTTTTACAGATGAAAAGTCGGATTTGTATTCTCTAGGAATAGCACTTTATGAAATGGTTACAGGTAAGGTGCCTTTTGACGGTGAGACCCCTGTTGCAATTGCTTTAAAGCATTTACAGGAAATGCCCGAGGAACCTATCAATATAAAAAGTGATCTACCTATAGGTGTTAACTCTATAATAATGAGAGCAATACAAAAGGATCAGAGCAACAGATACAGCACAGCTACAGAAATGCTGAATGATTTGAAAATGGTGTTGAATGATCCTTCAAGCAAGCCTGCTGCAAAAATAGACATTGATAATTCACCTACAAGAAGAATTCAAATAGTGCAGCCTGATAAGCCTGTAGAAACTGTTGTAAAGGAGCCTGCGGTAAAAGCGGCTCCAGTTAAAGAAACTCAAGAGGAAGAGATTGATGATATGAAAAATAAAAAGAAGGACAGAATTACCTGGATACTTGCAATAGCAACATCTATGCTTATTATAGGCATATTTGTTTTTATTGCATTTAAATTTATAGGACCGAGTGTAATGCAGCCGACAAAATCTGATTTTGTACTGGAAGACTATGTTGGAAAGCATATCGATGAAGTCAAGCAGGCACTTGAAAGCGAAGGTATAACAGTTATTGTGGAAAGAAAGAATGACAAGGATGCTGAAAAAGATACCATTATTACACAAAAGCCAAAAGAGGGGACTAAAATTAAACCTGACCCGTATAATCCGGTAACTTTTTCTGTAAGCAACGGTCCGGAAATGATAAAGATTCCTGACATAAGCAAAAAGTCATCAAGAGAAGCACAGAAAATACTTGAAGAATTAAACCTTACAGCAAGAGTGGAAGATGAGTATAGCGATGTTGTCACAAGCGGGTTGGTTGTCAGAACTGAGCCGGGTATTGATGAAGAAGTTTCACCGGGTTCCACTGTGACAATTTACCTTAGCAAGGGACCGGAAATCATTCAAACGGTTGTACCGAATCTTATAGGACTTACCAGAGTTCAAGCTCAAAAGGCACTTTCGGAAAAGAAGCTTACTTTAGGAAAGGTGCTGCCTGAGGACAGTGCAAACCATGTTGACAGGATCATAGACCAGAATCCTGCTCCAAATACAACTGTCTCCGAGATGTCAGCTGTAAATATAACTCTTGAAACCGTAAGTAATACCCAAGCTCCAAGTCAAGAAGCTACGCCAAATGAAAGTACACCCACTCCTGTTAAGACAAAGGAAGTTCCGGTAAATATTTCATTAGCCAATGCTGATGCATTTGGAGAAACAATTAGAGTTTATGTACAAATTACACCAAGTGATACTGGAAAAAGCACAGTGTTTATGGATGGTACTGCTAACAAAGCGGACTTCCCATTAACGGTTAAAGTATTGGTACCTGAAAATGGAAGTACTAATGTTAAGGTATATATAGACGGTGTATTGAATTCAGAAATGAATGTAGATTATCCGGGAGGTAGGTAATTTGCCTTTAGGTATTGTAATGAAGGGAATAGGAGGATTTTATTATATAAAGTCCTCCTCCCATGGCATAATTGAATGCAAAGCTAGAGGAATTTTTAGAAAGGATGATATAATTCCTTTGCCTGGAGACAAGGTTTCTTTTTCTATTGTAGATACCGATAAGAATACCGGGATTATAGAGGAGATATTACCAAGGACTTCTGAGCTTGTAAGGCCTGCTGTAGCAAATGTTACCCAACTTGTGGTTGTGGTTGCTGTCAGATCGCCGCAGCCGGATTTTTTGTTGTTGGACAAGATGCTTATAACCGCAAGCCTTAAAAATATAAAGCCAATTATATTGTTTAACAAAATCGACCAGGGTACCAAGCAGGATATAGAAAGAATTAAAAAGGTTTATGAAAACACAGGATATAATATGTTTTTTCTATGTGCCAAATCCCAGGAAGGTTTCAATGATTTGATGGAAATCTTAATGGATAATATAACTGTTTTTGCAGGGCAGTCCGGGGTAGGAAAGTCAACAATTCTCAATCGCCTTGCAGGGTCTGTAGTTATGGAAACAGGAGCGGTTAGCGACAAGATTGAAAGAGGAAGACATACTACAAGGCATGCGGAGCTATTTGAGCTTTCTAACGGAGGGCTTGTAGTGGATACTCCTGGATTTAGTTCATTTGAACTTACAGGTATAGAGCTTTGTGATCTTGAAGTCCATTACCCCGAGTTCCTCAATCATCTTGGAGGATGCAGATTCAACGGCTGCAGCCATATAAATGAACCTGATTGCGTCGTAAAGGAAGCGGTGCAAAATGGGTATATCGATAGTGAAAGATATGAAAGATTTGTTCATTTTTATAGTTTGCTTAAGAAACAAAAAGACCAGAGATATAGAAAGTAGGACGAAAAATGATTAAAATTGCACCGTCAATTCTGTCGGCGGATTTTTCAAGGCTTGGTGAAGAGGTTTCTAGAGCCGAAAAATCAGGTGCTGACATTATACATATAGATGTTATGGATGGAAACTTTGTTCCGAACATTACAGTAGGACCGCCAGTAGTTAAGGCAATCAGAGCATATACTAAGCTTCCGATAGATGTGCATTTGATGGTAAAGGATCCGGAGCGGTTTATAGACAAGTTTTATGATGCAGGTGCCGATATAATTTCTGTTCATGTTGAAGCATGCAAGCATCTGCATAGTACTATACAAAGTATAAAACAGAAAGGTATTAAAGCTGGTGTTGTTTTAAATCCGGCAACATCTTTATCCAATATCAAATGGGTACTGAATGACTTGGATATGGTCCTCTTAATGACAGTAAATCCAGGCTGTGGGGGACAAAAGTACATAGACTCCTTAACGGAGAAAATCAGAGAATTGAAAGAAATGATTGTAAAAACAGGACTTAATATAGATATTGAGGTTGATGGAGGCATAAGGCCGGACAACATATATGAGGTGACTGAAGCTGGTGCAAATGTGATAGTTGCAGGTTCATCCATATACAATGCACCTGATATGGCAGAGATGATAAAAATTCTTAGGGATAATTCGTATAAGGAGGAAAAATGAAAGCTGTCATAGTCTGTAGTGGAAGTATTGAAGATTATGATTATCATAGGAGTTTTTTTGACGGCAGTCCTATGGTTATATGTGTTGACGGAGGGGCAAGGCATCTGCGAAAACTCGGAATTTTTCCTCATGTTATGATCGGGGATTTTGATTCTGTATCTAAAGATGACTACGAATACTTTAAGGATTTGGGTGTAGTTGATATAAGGTATCCATCCCAAAAGGACATGACCGATACTGAACTGGCATTGGAATATGCTGCAGATAAAGGTGTCAATTCTATAATTTTGCTTGGATGTCTTAGTACACGGTTTGACCATTCTCTTTCAAATATTTTTTTATTAAAGAAGATGTCGGAGAAAAATATTGACTGTATTATTGCAAATGAATACAATGAAATACAGTTAGTAAAACACCATATAGTTCTAAAAAATGAAACAAATGTGAAGCTAACAGTGCTTCCGCTTACTGATAGTGTGGAAGGTATAACTACCAAAGGGCTATTATATCCTTTGGATAATGATACTATCAAGCTTGGTTCTTCAAGAGGAGTAAGCAACGAATTTGCCAGTGAAATTGCAGAGATATATATAAAAAAAGGCTTACTTCTTGTTATAAAATCGATTGACGAACTTTAAGGCAATAAAAAACTGTTAAATAAATTAAGAAAAAATGCCGATATATAATTTGATTAAAGGGATGATTTAAATATCTCAGACATTTAAAGAAATAACTTATCTTATATGTACTTTAATCATTCCTTAATTCGTGTATCTCAATAAATGTGTAGAAAAATCTGGGATTTATAGGTATAAATTCCGCTTATAACTCTTGGACTGATTAGAGTAATCAATCATTTTTGAATTTGTCCATCTCAAATCCTTCAAAACATTTAGGAATGGTATTCTTCAATCATTCCTGATTTCGTGAAATCACATATGAAAGGGTACGGAATCTTTAATCGTTCCATAATTAATATTTTTATATTAAAAAGCGGAAGATGTATCTTGTCAATTCCTTTTTAAGGAGATGTCTATGGTTATAGAGCTTAATCAATTATTAAAGATGGCTGTTAACAGTAAGGCTTCAGATGTCCACATAACCGCAGGAAGAGCACCAAGCTTCAGAATTAACGGACGTATGAAGCAGATTGAGTCTGACAAGCTGACTTTTGAAGATACTATGGCGTATGCCAGGGCTTGTATGGATAAAGAAAAAATGGAGCATTTGACATCTGTTGGGGAAGTAGATTTTTCCATAACAGTGCCTGATGTATCAAGGTTCAGAGTCAATGCATTTTTCCAACGAGGATCGATAGCATTGGTTTTTCGTGCATTGGCTACAAAAATACCAACATTATCAGATTTAAACCTGCCGCCTGTAATAAAGCAGATCAGTGAAATAAAAGAGGGATTGATACTTGTTACCGGACCTACCGGAAGCGGTAAGTCAACGACTGTGGCATCCATCATAAACGAAATCAATTCTTCAATTGATGGGCATATACTAACACTTGAGGATCCTGTAGAGTATGTTTTCAATCATGACAAATGTATAGTAAATCAAAGGGAGATAGGTCATGACAGCAAGACATATAATAATGCCTTAAGGGCGGCACTAAGAGAAGACCCTGATGTTATATTTATCGGTGAGATGAGGGATCAGGAGTCAATAAGTATTGCTGTCACTGCTGCTGAAACAGGCCATCTTGTACTTTCTACCCTTCATACCCTTGGTGCTGCAAAAACTATAGACAGAATGATAGATGTTTTTCCCCCGCATCAGCAGCAGCAAATAAGGGTTCAGGTTTCAACGGCACTAAAGGCTGTTATATCACAGAGACTTATACCGGATAAGTCAGGTAAAGGCAGAGTAGCTGCCCTTGAAATAATGGTAGTTACACCAGCCATAAGTAACCAGATAAGGGAAGGAAAGTCCAATTCAATAAACTCTTCAATACAAATGGGGGGAGCAATTGGCATGCAACTTCTTGATAAATCTATAGCAGACTTGCTTGCTCAGGATAGAATATCAATTGAAGATGCACTTGAATTCTGTGTCGACAAAGACGGCATGAATAGGACTATTGAGTCCATTAAAAACAGAGGCTTGTCCATGTCATCGGTTTAAGCACATTAACTCCTAATCAATTCCATTAGATCTTAATCAATCCGAAGCTTTTTAATTATGATTTCATCAGGTGTAACGATTATGGTTTTAAAATTATCATAATTAACCATTCCAGGCTTTGCCCCAGGAGGCTTTTTTACATTTTTAACAGCTGTATAGTCAACAGGGGTGTTGGATGAATTTTTTGCTTTGCTGTGGTATGCAGCAATGATTGCAGCTTCTAGCAGGGTGCTGTCGGGTATGCTTTGCCTGTTACTCTTAATTATTACATGAGAGCCGGGTATGTTACGGGTGTGAAGCCATATATCCCAGCTGGAAGCTTGTTTTAATGTCAGAAGATCATTTTGTCTGTTGTTTTTTCCCACCAATATATCAAAACCGTCTGATGACTTGAAACGATGAGGATTTGAAGGCTTGTCCTTTTTATTTATGCTGTTTTTGTTCCTTTTTGAAAGATAACCTTCCTCCGCAAGTTCTTGCCTTACCTCGTTTATTTCCTGAAGGGTGCTGCAATTATCCAGCATTTGAAGGACACCTTCTAAGTACTCCATTTCTTTAACAGTTTCTTCTATTTGCTTACTGGTAGATAAATATGCACTCTTAGCCTTGGTATATTGTTTAAAATACTTCTGTGCATTTTCCTGGGGTGTAAGGTCAGGATCCAGTGGAATCTGAATATTTTCGTTATTTTCGCTGTAATAGTTTAAAAGAGACACTGTCTTGGCGTTTTTTGGTATGCTGTATATGTTTGCTGTCAATAGCTCTCCGAAAAGCTTTAATTCATCCCGATCCGATACCTCTCGCATTTTTTCCTGCTGAAGAGAAAGTTTTTTATTGCATCTGTCTAAATTGTTATTTAATACCTTTAGTACATCGGACTTTTTTTGTTTTGATCTTTCAGCCCTGTCCTTTTCCCTGTAAAAGGCATCCAGGGCTTGATTCATTGTAGGATAGTGCCTTACAAGTTTATATTGCCTAAGATTCAGACAATGAAAATCAATAGGTTTAACCATGTCTTCCGAGTCAAATACCAGGCATGGCGTAAAATCGGATGTAATAATTGCTTCAAGAGTACACTTAAGCACATTTTTTAGGCTTGTTATTTTCTCTTTTGGCAGATCTTTGAGAGATATCCTGTCATCAATTCCTGAAAGATAGGTTATTTCCCTGCATAAAAGCGGGCTGAAGCCTTTGATGCTATTTAAAAGGAATTTATCTGCATTGCTTTGGCAGCTTAAGGATCCTTCGTCAATAAGCTTATCGGAGTCAATGGATTGGGGAGTTGATTTGTCTTGTGGCGGAGGCATAATATACTGTTTTCCAGGCATAACTTCTCTTATGCGGCTTACCTCATTATCCACATGCTTAATTGAATCAAGTATTCGTCCTTCATTATTTGTAAGAATAATATTGCTATGTCTGCCCATTATTTCCACTATAAGGTGCTTTTCCGTCAAATCACCAAGCTCGTTTAACGACTCAATATGAAGGCTGATTATCCTCTCAAAATCATGAAACTCTACTCCTGTTATTTTTCCACCGGATAAATGTTTTCTAAGCAGCATGCAGAAAACCGGGGGAACAGCAGGGTTTTCCTTTGATGAATCGGTAAAATGGATTCTGGGGTAGTTTGGGCTTGCACTTAATAATAGCTTATAGTTTTGGCCTTTTGCACGTATATTTATTATTATTTCATCGGATTCCGGCTGAAATATTTTCTCTATTCTACTTCCTGTAAGTGTTTCGGATAACTCTTCCACTATAGCTTTTACTACTATACCGTCAAATGGCAATGTTGTCACTCCTCTATATATAAATTTATTGTTATTTTCTTTAACATTCCAGTCAATAGGGCATTTCAAAAAATAAATTGATATTATACAAAAAATACTTGAATAATGTATTTTTTAAAATGCCCTTACTATATTAAATACGATTAATCTTTTACATTTATCTATCGCAAAATTCTGGTAAAGCGTTCGTTATTTTGCTCTGCAAAATGTAAGATTAATAACGTATTTAATATAAACTATTGCAAAACATATAATAACTTTGGATTAAGGAATAAATAAATATTTCCAACATTCCTAATACAGTATAGCACTTATTCGTGAAGGAATAAAGCAAAAAAGCCTTATGTATTGGTAAGCATTTTACCTTTCGCTTATTCTTATTTCAATCCAATCAAATGCCATCCAATCATCAGGACCTGTTCTTGAAGTATTCTCAATTGTTATCCTGTTCATTCTTCTGATGTTGTTAACAGTAAAGGTCAGCGGTATCCAGTTGGTGAACATGGAGCCCGTAGGAGTACCGTGTTCTAGTGGTACAGGACCGTTGTGAACTACTCTTTCATTTATTGATATTCTTGCCGAATACCTATTAGCAGGAACATTGTTATGGTCATCGAGTACAGCTCTTATGATTACCTGTGCAGGCCGGTTAAATGCAGGAGTTTGGAAAACCGGCATCTGAAATGTCCAGGTGCCCCTGTTTCCGGTATATAAAATATCGGCATTTCTGCTGGGATTACCATAATTGGGATAACCTGAAAGTTCTTTGAACAACACTGTACTTATAACCGGAGGATTATTACTTAATATAGGAGGAGGATCACCCGCCGGTCTTATTGAATTTTCATCCTGGATGTTTTGGTCTATCGTATTGAAAGGAGCTGTGTTATATATTTCCGGAAGCATTTGGGAATACATCAAATATGGACAGGTATTAACAGGTATGCTTTGCATATAAGGCATATGATTTATTCCATACATTTGTGAATTATCAAATGGATTTGAATTCATAGGAAATTCTGCAGGTGCGAAATCCATGTGATTCAAAGGCACTTTAATATCTAAAGGTTTTTCTTCCAATGGTTGTTTGGAATCCTTTGTATTTGGATTTCCTTTTATCTCCTGTGCTTCAGGTATGGTATTATTTGATTTTGAATTGTTTTTCTTTACATTTCCTACATTAGAGAATGAGTGTCCAAAATAAGGCATTGTTTTCTTTCCTCCCTGCAAAAATACTTTTAAACCACTTAACAATATGGTTTATAATATTCCAGGGGGGATTTTATTGTTACATTTCAATTATTCATGAGTTGCAGCTGTAATAATTTGGTTACTCCTCGGATAATTTTATGCTGTATCTCCCAATGCTGTTGGCCAGTACACTTACATCAATAGGTGATGGAATTTTATAGTTTTGCGGAAAAGCTGTATCTGTAAAGCCGATTTTATATTTTCCCTCATTAAGCCTGAATACAGCAATACCTTCAGAATTTGTTACAGCCTTTAAGGTGTCAGGGTTACCAGGTGCTGAGGGGATACCTTCAACATATAATTCAATATTTTTAACAGGTATATTGTCTTTATCAAAAACTTCAATTTCAGCCATACCCCATTTATTCAAGTTTATATCATGGGCCTTATCAAGCTCAATTGATATGATGGTGGTTCCCGGGGAGTTAAGTTCAAAAAAAACCGGTGACGGTAATTGATATATTTTTGGAAAACTGTCGGAATCAAAACTAAGCCTGTATTTGCCTTTGTCTAAGGTATATTTTGCATCACCGTTTTCATCAGATACTATGTCAAGACTATTTACTTTGCCCGTAGGAGCTTCGCCGGAAAGGTGCATTTTTATGTTAGCTACGGGTGTTTTATCGTTTTTATCAACAATATTTAGAACTAGAACGTAAATTGAAGTATCTTTAGCAGGAATAACCTTGGTTACAGCACTATAATTTTTAAGTTTATTAATTATTACAGGGAAATTATTATCTGAAAATTCCTTTTTAACTATATAAGATTTATTTATTAATACCGATATTACTAACATAAACATGAAAATACAAGCACCGTATTTAATTGAACCAAGCAGCCTTAATTTATCGCTGGATTTTTGATTTTCCATAAGGTTAATGCGTTTGGTCTTCAATATAATGAGCAGCAACATAGTGATTGTACCGACAATAATCCCAAGCAGCATAAGGGTTACCCATATGCCTTTTAAACAATCTACTATATAAGAAAGTGTAATATCTGCAGGCAACGGTATGGAAGAAGTAATGGGATATATGTTGTTATTTAATGTATAGCTTTTATAAATGATAAATATTGCAGATGATAATGATAATGCCGCCCAGGTGGAAAATAACAGTGCCAGCCATTTGAATATTTTTATTACATTTGTGGAAAAGGCTGCTGCGATAATAAAAAGTAAAATTGTTATTAGGGCAAGAAAAATGGGTATATTATTTACAAAATAAAAATAAAGCTTTATTATGGACAGACTGTCGGCTATATCAGTTCTGTCAAAATATTGCAGAATCAAGCTTAAGTTTATTTTTTCTATTTTTGATAAAGCATATGAGTATTTTTGGTTCTGGTCTGTCATATTATTTGGATTAATAGTGTCTATGGTAGGTTCGGTATTTAATACTATGTCGGGAAGAAAATTGCTTTTTCCGTTTAGATATTTAAAGATACCGTCTACAAGGCTATCTAAGTTCATATTAATAAGATCCGGGGTTATGGATTTTTTTAAAGAAAGCAGAAGGTTTGCAAACTGATCGGAGTCATTATCCGACCCTGTATTAATATTAAAGTTTTCGAATGAATCTGTAATCTGCTTTTGTGTATATGAATACAAATCATGCTTTTTTAAGAGGCTATCATGAAATTGAGGATTCATAACACTCTTTTTAACAGTTACGGTTGAAGACAGCAAAAAAAGGCATACTCCTGCTGTTATGGCAAGTAAGATATATATATATTTAGAGAAATTTACCTTTAACATTTTAATGATAATCATACCTTTCAAAACAGGATTATGGCAAAATTATTATAACATTAATTACAAACCTATTATAATGGTAAAATATGAGCTTTAAGTGTGAAGTTGGATATAGTTAAATTGATCTGATTATGATAGAATTATATTACTAAGAATTCAGGATTGGGAATTTTGGAAGGAAAAGTTTAAAATATAATTTAATATTGATCCGCCAGGTAAATAAATGTAGAAATATTTATTTAATACAGGTAATATATATCGCCTTTATTAATATTATAATTTATATAAGTTGCTTATTGATTCATATAAGGGTTATGTGATTTATATAGATTGAACCAGAGTTTGTATGCTACATGATCTAACACACATCCTATTAAAAAGGAGGCAATTATTATGGGAAAGGTAGATATTTCTAGCATTATTCAAAAAGATAGGGAAGAGAGAAAAATCGGCGTTTTTAAAGGGAACTTTCTGGATTATCTGGAGATTGTAAAGCAAAATCCTGACATTTCCATGTTAGCTCATCAAAGAATGTATAATATTATAACAGAACCGGGTGTTGAGGTCATTAAAACTGATGAAAATCCCCGCCTAAGAAGAATTTATGGGAATGACGTTGTAAAAAAGTACAAGTTTTTTGAGGATGATTTTTTTGGTATTGATAAAACAATAATGAAACTTGTCAGATATTTCCATTCAGCTGCAATGGCAGGAGAGGAGTCAAGGCAGGTCTTATATCTTGTGGGTCCTGTTGGGTCAGGTAAATCATCTCTTATGGAAGCCTTAAAAAAGGCATTGGAAATGAGCCCGCCTATATATGCATTAAAAGGCTGCCCAATAAGAGAAGAGCCTCTGCATTTGGTTCCGAAGCATCTTAGAAAGCAGTTTGAGGAAATACTCAATGTAAAGATAGAGGGTGACCTTTGCCCCATATGCCGTTACAGGCTTAAGAATGAGTTTAACGGTGAGTATGAAAAGTTCCCGGTTGAAACTGTAGGGTTCTCCATAAGATCTAGAAAAGGAATAGGTGTAGTGCCTCCTGTTGACCCTAACAACCAGGATACATCCGTTCTTATCGGTTCGGTTGATATTTCGAAAATTGACATGTATCCAGAGGATGATCCGAGGGTTTTATCCTTAAATGGTGCTTTTAACGTTGGTAACAGAGGTATTGTAGAGTTTATAGAAGTTTTTAAGAATGAAACCGAATACCTTCACACAATGATAACTGCAACCCAGGAAAAATCCGTCCCGTCACCAGGTAAAGGATCAATGATCTATTTTGACGGAATAATACTTGCCCATTCAAATGAAGCAGAGTGGAACAAATTTAAATCGGATCATACTAACGAAGCCATTTTAGATAGAATTGTAAAGATTGAAATACCATACTGTCTTGAGCTCAGTGAAGAAACCAAGATTTATGAAAAGATACTCAAAAAGAGCAGGTTTAGAGCTCATATTGCACCTCATACTATTGAGATTGCTTCAATGTTTGCAATTCTTACAAGGCTTTCACCATCTGCAAAGGTTGATCCTATGACCAAGCTCAAGATATATAATGGTGAAGAGATTGTTGAAAAGGGAATGGCAAGAAAAATTGATATTTTTGAACTTCGTGAAGAAGCATCAAGAGAAGGTATGACAGGAATTTCCACAAGGTTTATAATGAAGGCTATTGATACAACTCTATCAGAATCGGAGCATGATTGTATAAATCCTATATCGGTAATGGAAACCCTTGTTAAAGCAGTAAAAGAACTTGCCATATCCGATGATGACAAATCAAGATATTTGACCTTCATCCAGGATACAATCAGGAAAGAGTATAATAAGATACTTGAGAAGGAAATAACCAAGGCATTTATTCATGGTTACAGAGAACAGGCGGAAAGCCTCTTTAACAACTATCTTGACCATGCAGAAGCATTTGTCAACAAGACAAAGATAAAGGATCGTAATACCGGCGAAGAATTAGAACCGGATGAAAAGTTTTTAAGATCTATTGAAGAACAAATTGGAATCACTGATTCTGCTGCAAAAGGCTTTAGAGCAGATGTAACAGCATATATGTTCTTTGTTCTAAGAAATGGCGGAAAGCTTGACTTTAATAGCTACGAACCGCTAAAGGAAGCTATTGAGAAAAAGCTTACTGCATCAGTAAGAGATTTAAGCAGGGTTGTAACAATGGCCAAGGTGAGGGATAAAGAACAAAGCGAAAAATACAATGCAATGGTTGAAGAGATGAAAAATAACGGTTATTGTGATTATTGCTGTAATGTAATATTAAAATATGCAGCCAACAACTTGTGGAAGGATTAATAATGTTATTGAAATGTGTAATCTAGGCATATCCTAGAAATTACCTGATGGGGTGATTAAAATGGCTATTTTCAAGGAGTTCAACAGCAGCGGCAAAGATAGGTCGGCAGAAGACAGGCGAAGACATCGTCAATTGGTTGAGGACTCTATTAAAAAGAATATTGGAAATATTATAGCAGAAGAAAGCATTATAGGACAAAGAAAAGATAAAAAAATCAAGATCCCCATAAAAAGCATAAAGGAATACCAGTTCATATACGGTAAGAACACTTCCGGAACAGGAAGCGGAACAGGTGATGAAAAGAGGGGAGATAAGGTGGGTGAAGTTCAGGGCCAGGGCCAGGGACAGGGCTCTGGCCAGGCTGGCAATCAGGAAGGTGAGGATTACTACGAAACAGAAATCACCATTGATGAACTTATAAGCTACCTTTTTGATGATCTCAACCTGCCCGATCTTGATCGAAAAAGGATTGGAGAACTTGAGTCAATAAGATATGCCAAGCGTTCAGGTTTTCAGAGGAAGGGGATTCCGCCCAGGCTTGCCAAAAAACGTTCTATCATTGAAAAGATAAAACGTAAGCAGGGGTATGAAAGGACATTAAGGGAGATGGATGATAATTCATCTTCCGATGAAATTGTTGAGAATGTTAAGGATGAACAGTTAGAAGGTAATGGAATTTCGGAAACTGTACCAAAAAGATTTCCATTTATTGAGGATGATTTAAGATATTGGAGAGTAAGAGAAGAGCATAAAAAGGATTATAACGCCGTTGTTATTTGTATAATGGACGTTTCCGGGTCTATGGATCAATCAAAAAAGTACCTTGCAAGAAGCTTCTACTTTTTGCTGTATCAGTTTATAAGACTCAAATATGCCAATGTTGAGGTGGCGTTTGTAGCTCATACTACAGTTGCAAAGGAAGTAAGTGAAAACGAGTTTTTCCACAAGGGAGAATCGGGAGGTACTTATATAAGCAGCGGTTATGAAAAAGCACTTGAAATCATAGAGCAAAGGTATAATCCGTCAAGCTGGAATATATATGCCTTCCATTGCAGTGATGGTGATAATTGGTCCGAAGACAATGCTAAGGCGTTGGAATATGCAAACAAGCTTTGTGAGGTGTGCAATCTTTTTGGATATGGAGAGATTGTACCCGGATATTATTCATCAATTAGCACAATTAAAAGTGAATTTCAAAAAGGTGTGAAGCATAAGAATTTTTCTATTGTTACCATGACAAAAAAGGAAGATGTGCTGCCCGGACTGAAAAAGTTGCTTGATAAGGACGACTCAAATTAATTGTTATACCTGATGAAATACGTAAAATCGATATTTAATTAAATACGATTAATCTTTTACATTTATCTATCGCAAAATTCCGTTAGAGTGTTCGTTATTTTGCTCTGCTAAATGTAAGATTAATAACGTATTTAATATAATTTATGCATTCTTTGGTGTAGGGAGGGTCTTATATGTCTGACTATACAATAAGTGAACTAAAGATGTGGAATGAGAGAATAGAAGAGATAGCAAAAGCTGTAGGTCTTGATTACTATGAACAGGAATTTGAAATATGCAGCTATGAGGATATGATAGGTTATGAGGCTTATGTCGGTATGCCTTCCCACTACCCCCACTGGAGCTATGGAAAGTCCTATGAAAGAATAAAAACTTTGCATAAATACAATCTGACAGGGCTGCCTTATGAGATGGTTATAAACTCCAATCCCTGTCTGGCATACCTCATGAAGGACAATACACTGCTTCTTCAAATACTTACCATTGCTCATGTTTATGGGCACAATGACTTTTTTAAGAATAATAGGCTTTTTAAGCAGGGGACTCGTGCAGAATTGACAATTGAAACCTTTAAAAATCATGCTAACAGGGTCAGAGATTATATTGCAGATCCCGGTATCGGCTATGAAAAGGTTGAAAAGATATTAAACGCTGCCCATGCATTAAAATTTCAATGTCCTAGAGAGATAGGAATAAAGCGGCTCAGTCAGGAGGATAAGAGGAAAGCACTTATGGAGAAGTACCAGAAGCCGAAGAGCGAGTATCCTCTTTTAGAACCAAAACAGACCCATCCTGAAGAGGTGCCGGATTTTAAAAAGATTCCCCTAGAGCCCGAGGATGACTTGCTTTGGTTTATTTCTAAGTATGGCAAGCTTATTTCCTGGGAAAGTGACCTAATTGATATAGTAAGGTTTGAAACATCCTACTTTGTGCCTCAGATAGAGACGAAAATAATGAATGAAGGATGGGCCAGTTTCTGGCATTATACTATATTAAACAAATTGGAACTTCCTCAAGGACTCCATATTGAATTTTTAAAAAGGCATAATCAGGTAATTAGACCTCACTTAGGTCAAATTAATCCTTACTATGTTGGGTTTAAGATTTTTGAATTTATCAAGAACAACTACCCTGACAACCCCGGGAAGATATTTGAAATAAGGGAAGTGGAAAGAGACCAGTCATTCTTAAGACGTTATCTAAACTATGAATTGTGTCAGGAAATGAACCTTTTTGAATATATCAAGAGGGGTAATGAATATATAGTATCTGAGGTTGCAGACGAGGAAGGCTGGAAGAAGATTCGGGATACACTTGCAAATTCAGTTGGTATGTCGGGAATACCTATTATAAAGGTGTTGGAATATGTTCAGAAGGATAACACATTGGTATTGGAGCATCAGTACGATGGTAGGGAATTGGAATTAAGCTATGCTTATGAGACATTGAAGCATGTGGAAGATCTATGGGACGGAAAGGTAGTGCTTCTTACCATACTTGATGAGAAACGGAAAATGATAATGTGTGACGAGCAGAAAAAGATATCTCTAACAAATGCTTAGAAATGTTACACAAATTAGTAGGGTGATCGCATATATAAAAATTTTGCTCTAAGAGGGCTGGCAGTATGCTTTTGGGCGGCATTGCCACAGCCTTCTTTTTTTGGGAATTGCCATCCATATACAATTATGATTTATATAGATGAAATATTCATAAAACCTTCCCTTCATATGTTAAGATAACTTATGAGTGCTTGCATATAGTCTAAGGTAATATTTGGCATATTTCTTAACTATTTTGTAAACTATTATATGGAGATTTATATTAAAATTATAATATGGATTAAATGCGATTAATCTTTTACATTTATCTCTATCGCAAAATTCCGGTAAAGCATTCGTTATTTTGCTCTGCTAAGTGTAAGATTAATAACGTATTTAATGTAGATTAACTTAATTTTAAGTACATCTTGTGAGCAAGTACAAAACTGATTTTTGCAAAGTAAGTAGTATTTAGCAGCGAAAAAATAGTAGGAGGGAATTTAATGAACATAAAAGATTTGTATAAAAGCAATAAATTTGTCGTTACAGCTATTATTGCTGTTACAGTCATATTTATTGCAATAACGGCATTTGCGGTTAACAGGCTTTTTTTTAAGTCCGACTATAAAGGAAAAATATCTTTGGATTCAAATGGTGCAATGGCTGAAAGGATTGTAAATATTACTGATATTGTACCCCTAAGCTATGACGGTACAGGTGTTGAGGTTAATTCAGGATTTAAAGTTACCAGTGATAAAGAGTATGATGAGAGTGACATCAAAAAGGCTCTTAAGATTACTCCAAATGTGTCTTTTACAGTAAAGAAGCTTTCAGCGACTACATTTAGCATTAATGCTGAGGAACCATTAGCACCAAACAGTGTATATAAATTTCAAGCGATGCAGCCTAAGACTCAGCAGGATGGAATCCCGGAAGGTCAATCCTCAAATAATTTTTCCTGGGCATTCCAGACTAAAAAGACATTCAGGGTAGTTAGGTCACTTCCAAGGGACACGGCTACCAATGTAGATGTTAAGACGGGCATTGAAATTACAATGAGTCACGAGAACTTCGAAGAATTTGACAAATATTTTGAAATAAGCCCAAAAGTAAAAGGAAGGTTTGAATACCATAAAAAGGTTGCTGTTTTTGTCCCGGAAAAGCTTGAGCCTGGGGTGATTTATACTGTTACCTTAAAAAAGGGATTGGGGCTTAGAGATGGAGAGGATAAGCTGGAAGGAGATTATGTATTTAGATTTCAGACCAATAAACCTCAAAATAACAATCAATCAGGGCCGGGGTTATGGTTTTCACAAGCCATATACAACTTTACGTCCGATGTTGTTCCTGTGCTCCAAATAAATACATATGATAAAGTAAAAGATAATAGTGTGTCAATTGATGTCTTAAAGTATCAGAATGAAAATGACTTTTTAAAGTCAATTGAAATAATGAACAGTTTGCCGTATTGGGCTGTCAAGGATACCGACAATGATGAACTGGATTCATTAAAGATGGAAAAGGTATCCACATTCAATTCCAAGGTGGAAAATACAAATGATGACTATTACTTCAGCTATATAAGTTTTCCTGAAAAGCTGCCTCAAGGGCAATATCTTGTGAGGATCAAGTACGGTAATAATATTTTTAGAACTCTTTTACAGGTAAGTGACATTTCTGCGTATATATCAGTGTGTAAGGACAAGACAATGGTATGGCTCAATGATTCCATTACAGGTAAGCTATTGGAGGATGCTTCCATAACGGTTGACGATAATCGGAAAGCGGTTTCAGGCAGGGATGGCCTTGCGTTTATTGACGGTAAGGTTATCATTCCGGAGGATATAGGGTATAGTATATTTAAAATTAATGCTAAAAATAAACCCACCTTTTTTGCTTATGTAACCAAAACCAACTGGTATATGGGGAAAGAAGGGGAAGAACCTGTTAATGACCAGTATTGGAATTATATGTATCTTGATAGAGGGTTGTATTTACCCAATGATACGGTCAGGGTATGGGGAATGGTTAGACCTAGAGATGGAGGAGTACTGCCGGAAAAGGCAGAATTGATTCTTTACAAATATGATTACTCATACTTTGAGGAAAATGATCTTCCCGGTCTTCAAACAAAGGAAATCAGGCTTAGCTCTTCAGGGCTTTTTAAAGATGAGTTTACCCTCGATAATCTTACCTCAGGAAATTATTCAATCATTTTAAAAATTGAAAACAGAAGGATTATTGAAAGAACCTTTGAGGTGAAGGAATATACAAAGCCTGCGTACAGAATCAATGTTGAGCCTGATAAGAATGTTGCTGCAGCATGGGAAAAGGTTAAGTTCGATATACAGGCCAGTTTCTTTGAAGGCTCTCCGGTTCCCGGCATAAAGCTTAATTATAATGTCGGTATTAACAGACATTCAAATGGCGTTGCATCTTGTGGGGATGACGGACATACAAGCTTAAGCTTTACCCCTGAAAGTTATTATGACTACAAGTCATGGAGACCTACAACATTAAGCTTGTATGTAAGCAACAATCAGGCCGAAGAAGCCGTTATAAGCTCATCAGGCTATGTTACCGTATTCCCGAGGGATACAATGGTTGAGGTAAAATCGGAGGTTTCAGACAATAATGCGGTGATAAAGGTGGAAACAAGCCTTGTTGATATTGATAAAGCAAAAGAACATGGAGATGCTGCATGCTATGATGAAAGCTTTTATAGAGGAAAAGCAGTTGATACCAAATTGAAGGCAAGAGTTTATGAAAAGCATTGGGAAGCAAAGGTTATAGGAGACTATTATGATTTTATAAATAAAAGGGTTGAGAAAAGATATGAATACAATGAGGTTGAAAGTGTTGTAAAAGAGGAAAATTTTACAACCTCAAAGGGTTTGTATGAATTCAGTGTTCCTATTGAAAAAAATGATAAAGAATACAGGGTATATTATGTAAAGGTTGAGGGAACTGACAGCAAAGGAAGGCAAATTGAAGAAGTATCATACATCAATAATTATAACAATTATTATTATTCACAATTTAAAACATATTCAATAAGAAGTGAAGAGGGCAAAAGCTCTTATAAGCTAGGCGAAAAAGTGGCATTAGAGGTTATTTACGGTAATGAGAGCATTATTAAAAAGCCTGATGCAAAGGTGTTGTTTGTAGCTCAGAGGAAAGGGATGGCAGGGTACAGCATTTCTGAAGACTTTAAATATTCCTTCGAAATGGATGAAAACAAGATACCCAATATATATGTGAAAGCGGTGTATTTTGACGGCAAAAATGTATATAATGCAGGAAGCATAAATGTTATGTACGATTATTCGGAAAAGGAGCTAAAAATAAATGTTAGGCCCGATAAAACCGATTACAAGCCTGGAGATACGGCTAATCTTGATATAGAGGTTAAGGATAAATCGGGAAATCCATGCTCTGCCGATGTAAATATCAGCATTGTAGATGAAGCATTTTTTGCCATACAGGATCAATATGTAGACACATTGGAAGCTATCTACTTAAAAAACATTTCAGAAGGTGAGGTAGCCAGCTATTTTTCCTATCAGTTCCCGGATCTAAACAGGTTTGGAGGTGCAGAGTGCGGTGAGGGAGGAGATACAGCAATTCGTTCAAACTTCAAGGACAATGCATATTTTGATACTGTAAAGGTTGGAACAGACGGAAAGGCCAAGGCAAGCTTTAAACTGCCCGATAACCTTACATCGTGGAGGATTACCTATCAGGGTATAACGGAGGATTTTAAAGCCGGAAACGGTAAAACCAATGTGAATGTCAAGCTGCCGTTTTTTGCAGATATTATTTTCAATAATATATTTATGGAAAATGATAACCCGGAAATAACGATGAGAGCTTTCGGAACAGGGATAAAAAGTGGAGATGATGTAACATACAGCGTGTTGTTAGAGGGCGATAACGGAGTTAAAAAGGAGTTTGATAAAACGGGGAAGGTGAATTTATTTACAACTGCTTCACTTGGAAGCCTTAAAGAGGGGCAGTATTCGGTTACTGTAAAGGTAAAGTGCAAGGAATTCAGTGATGCGATTAAAAAGGATTTTTCTGTTGTTACCAATATATTGGAAGCTGATAAATTTAAAACATATAAGCTTACAGACAACCTGAAAATTGAAGGAGGTAAAGCTCTTACAACCCTTGAATTCTACAATGCAGCCATATCTGAGTTTTCAGATACATTATGGTCTATGGAATGTACATGGGGGGAAAGGGTTGATCAGAAGCTTTGCAGGAAGCTTTCTCAGGAACTGTTGAAAAAGCATTTTCAGGTTAATGGTATTGAGGAAGAGTTTGATTTTTCAAAATATCAACTGGAAGACGGTGGGATAGCATTGCTTAAATATGACAGTGCAAACCCTGAGTTATCCGCTAAAATATGTGCTATTTCCGAGGATGTATTCGATAAGAACGGCTTAAAACTCTATTTTTATAAAACCATAGAGGATAAGGAGTCTCAGCCGACAGATGTAGCTGCATCCTTTTATGGGCTTGCATCTTTAAATGAGCCGGTGTTGTATGATGTCAAAAACTTGCTGACATCAAAAGGTATATCGAATAAAGATAAGATATACCTGTGCCTGGCCCTTGCAGAGCTGGGGGATATAAAGGCTGCCAGAGAAGAATACACTAAGATTACAGAAGGCAAGCTTAAGAAAATAGATCCGTTAGCTTATATTGATTTTGGAACGAGCAAAGACGATATAATTGAGATGACAGCATTATGCTCATTAGCAGCACTTAAGCTTGATCTGCCTGAAAAGGAAGGGCTTTACAGGTATGTTTCTAAAAATCCCGGAAGTGATTTGATAACCAACCTTGAAAGAATGAATTATGCGATCAATACAGTACCTGACACAAGCAAAACCGGCAAGTTTACCTATGAACTTGATGGAAAGAAAAAGGATGTAGAGCTTAAAAAGACCGATAAATTCAGGCTTCAACTCACTGCAAAGAGCCTTGAGAGCATCAAATTCAGCAATATTCAGGGTGAAATTGCAGTAACCTCAAGATTTAAAGGACAAATTAAAGATACAATCACAGAGGAAAATAAATTAGTAAAAATTGACAGAAAATATAATGGCAGGAATGCTACTTCGTTCAAACAATCCGATATAGTATCGATAACCATAAAACCGGAGTTTTCAGAAGGGGCACCTGACGGATATTATCAGATAACAGACATACTTCCTAGTGGATTTAAGTATGTTGAGGGCAGGGGATATGTTGAAAACAGGTATTACCCTGATGAAGTGTCAGGACAGAAGGTTGTGTTTACCGTTTACTACAGCAAAAAAATCAAAGAAAAGATGAGAGAAATAAAGTATTTTGCAAGAGTCGTTTCTCCGGGTGATTTTACCGCAGATAATGCATTTATTAAGCATTATGGAAGCAGTGCAGCAGGCATTTCAGACATGATAAAAGTCAAAATAACAAGGTAGAGTAGATATGTTATGAATAAATTAATGAGACGAATTGTTGTAAGTTTAATTGTAATATTTATGGTCGGTAGTTTTGCTGCATGCAGCGAGACTACCGGGGATATTGAAGCGGGTATAAAACCAACTGCCATAAGTGCAACTGGAAGTAATGCATCGGAAGTTGGTGCCGCCGGTACACCCATAATAAAGGATATGATCAGATGCATTTATTATAATGATTCTGAATTCATGCAATCCATAATGAATGCAAACAAAACAGAACCTTATGCAGGAAATGTTGTAGGAGGAATTGTTCCTCACCATCTTTTAGCTTGTGACCTCATAGCATCCTTCTTTAAAACTGTTTCAGGGGGAAATTACGATTATGTTGTAGTAATTGCACCCAACCATAAAAGGGAAGGAAGCAGATTGATTAACACTGCTTTTGAAAGCTGGTCCACACCTTTTGGTGTATTGGAATCAGACAGCGAATTGGTAAAAAGTATTACAGAGCTTAAGACAGCAGAGAGTAAAGCCGTTCTGCTTGAAGAAGAACATTCGGTATCCTCTATTGTGCCATACATCAAATATTATTTGCCAGGTGCCAAAATAGTACCTATTTTGCTGCATGGAAATTATGGATTGAAAAAATCCATAGAGCTTGGGCACGAAATTTATAGCAATATTTCTCAAAGAAAAGCTCTGGTTATAGCTTCGGTGGATTTTTCCCATTACCTTCCTCCTGAAAAGGCTGACAAGATGGATGAAATTACTTTAAGAGCCATAAAAACATGGGATATTAATGCTATAAGTCAAATGACCAATGATAATATGGATTCGCCGCCGTCAATTATGACGTTGCTTACTGTTATGAAGGATGCAGGAGCAGATGAATTAAAGCTTCTAGGACATGATAATTCTGCAAGGATAGCAAAAACATATAGTGACTCAACAACAAGCTATTTTACAGGTGTCTATAAAAGGAAATAGTATTAAAAATAGGTAATAAACTTCGATAAGGCTTTGTTGCAACTTTTTTTCAAATACATTATAATATTGGGATAAGATTTTACTTCACATTTCAATTAGTGTGAAGTAATTTTTTTAAGTTTGGCAGAGAAAATTATAAATTGATGCAAATTAGAATACAGGTGGATTCTAGGATGTTTGATAAAAAGTGGATTTGCAATGAAGTAAATCATGATGATGTTTTAAAGCTATCTAAAGAAGCAAGAATTTCAACACTTCTGGCAAAAATTTTTTTGAGCAGGGGTATTAACGACGCAGATTATATAAAGAGTTTTTTAAATCCTTCAAAAGATAAGCTCCATGATCCTTTTATGATGAAGGACATGGACAAAGCGGTTGAGAGGATTTTAGAGGCTTTACAAAATAGAGAAAAAGTTTTAATTTACGGTGATTATGATGTGGATGGTGTCACAAGTACATCGGTTTTATATAATTTTTTAAGAGGTATAGGAGTTAGTGTGGATTTTTTTATACCCGACAGGATAAATGACGGCTATGGAATAACCCTTGATACTGCCGAGACTATAGTTAAGGCGGGATGTCCGCTGGTTATAACCGTTGATTGTGGTGTATCGGCAATAAAAGAGGTAGAATATGTTAAGAATAAAGGTATTGATATAATTATTACCGATCATCATGAATGCAGAGAAGAGCTTCCTGATGCTTTTGCGGTTATAAATCCCAAAAGGCCGGATTGCCCATATCCATTTAAGGAGCTGGCTGGTGTGGGTATAGCCTATAAATTGGTGACAGCATTATGCAAGAGGCTTGAGCTTGGGGAAATTCATTATAAGTTTTTGGATATTGTATCTATCGGAACTATTGCCGATGTGGTACCTCTTTCGGGAGAAAATAGGATCATAGCAAGTAACGGCCTCAAAATAATGAAAAACACAGCAAATATAGGTCTTGTGGAGCTATTGAAGTACTGTAACAAGAAAAATGAGGATATTACCACATGGATGATTGCTTTTATAATTGCTCCAAGGATAAATGCAGCGGGAAGAATAGGTGATGCTAAAAGGGCAGTAACCCTTTTTACTACTAAAGACAGTGATGAAGCTGCTTATATTGCAGGCCTTTTAGACAGCGAAAATAAAGCTAGGCAGGACATAGAATCTTCTATTATAGATGAAGTGTTGGACAAAATTGAGTCGGACAATAAATATAAAAACAGAAAGGTTATGGTTATATCCGGAGAAGGCTGGCATCATGGTGTTATAGGCATTGCAGCATCAAAAGTAACGGAAAGGTATTATAAGCCCTGCATAATACTTTCATGTGAAAACGGTATATGCAAGGGTTCAGGGAGAAGTATAGAAGGTCTCAACATGTTTATGGCACTATGTGCGTGCGAAAGTCTTCTGGATAATTATGGAGGGCATGAGATGGCTGCAGGGCTTACCATAAAGGAGGAAAACCTTGAAGAATTTGATAGGCTGATAAACGATTTTGCCGATACAAATATGAAAGAGGAAGACCTTATTCCTAAGGTTGAAATAGATGTAAAAATTGTAAAAAGCGAAATAAACTTGAAAAGTATAGCTGAAGTTGAGATGATGTCTCCCTTTGGTGTTGGAAACCCTAGCCCGTTATTTTTGTATGATAATGTCAGGATAGCTGATTTAAGGACTGTTGGTAATGAGAAGCATCTGAAAGCCGTTTTTGAAGATAAGGGAATGATTGTCGATGCCATAGGATTTAATATGGGAAATCTTACTCAAAACTTTTTAAATGAAGATATGGTTGATGTAGTGTGCACTCTGGATAAAAATACCTGGAATTTTGTTGACAAAGCTCAGCTTGTATTAAAGGACATAAGGTATTCAAAAGACATTGTAAATGAGCAAAAATACTATAACAGCCTGGATAAGTGTGTAGGTTTTGTAGTTGAAAATGATATGAATATTTATCAAAATAATCAAATACATGATATAATCTTTAAAAATACTGTAGAAACTCAAAGGACAGAGATAATTGAAAACATTGAAAATAGATTAAAACTTTTTATTAATGATGATAAAAATACTATAATTCTTGTAAATTCGATGGAAAGTGCTAAAAAAATAAAAAAAATACATGAAAATTTACATGAGTGTATTAAAAAGAAATTAAATATCTGTTATACTTGTTTTAATGGTTTGAGTGGTGATGAAGAAACAACACTTATAATTAATCCCGTGATAGAAAATTCAAGCAGCATTAATGCAGATAGAGTAGTGCTTTACGGGTTGTGGACAGTCCCTGGTTATATCGATTTTGTATATGATAGATTAAAAGGTTATGGAACTGAGTGTATTTGCCTTTTATCTAACAATGTCAATCAGGAAGATATGGATGTTGTATTAAAAAGACAGGATATTGAAGCGGTTTACAGGTATATAAGGGCAAACCATTTAAATGGCCTGCTGCTTGGTAATATGGTTATCCTGGCTAGAAAGATTGCAGTAAGCCATAAAATCAATATGAATTATTTTAAACTGAAAAAATGTATTGAAATACTTGATGAGTTGGAGCTTTTGAAAGCCCATTTTAAAAATGATTATCATGTATCTATAGACTTTAATAAAGATGTAAAAGAGAAAACAAGCCTTGGTAATTCAAGATTATATAGAAAACTTCAATTATTTAAAATTGTAAAATGATTATGTATTAGTAAATAATGGTTTTTTATTTAGCATTTGTTTGGGAGGATTAATGTCCATGAGCGAAGGCTTTAGTCAATTATATGAAAAAATTAAAAAGTATAACCCAAAATGTGACTTTGGACTTCTAAAAGAAGCTTTTGAGCTTTCAAAGGCTGCACATGATGGACAGCAGAGAATATCGGGAGAGCCATATATAACTCATCCAGTTGAGGTTGCAAAAATTCTGGCTGAGCTTGAATTGGACTGTACCTCCATAATAGCAGCACTTCTGCATGATACAATAGAAGATACCACCTGTACTTATGAGCAGCTCAAGGAGAAATTCGGTGAGGAAATTGCAGACCTTGTTGATGGTGTTACAAAGCTTGGTAAAATTCCTTATACAACTAAGGAAGAGCAGCAGGTTGAAAATTTGAGAAAAATGTTTTTGGCAATGGCCAAGGACATTCGTGTGATATTGATCAAACTTGCCGACAGGCTGCATAACATGCGAACATTAAAGTATATGGCTCCTGAAAAGCAGCTTGAAAAGGCAAAAGAATCGTTGGAAATATATGCACCTTTAGCACATCGTCTTGGAATGTCAAGAATCAAATGGGAGCTGGAGGATTTAAGCCTAAGATATATAGACTCTAAAGGGTACTATGAGTTGGTTGAAAAAATTGCTAAAAAGAGAAAAGAGAGAGAAGCATTTATCCATGAAATCATGGAAACTCTAGAAGAAAAAACCAAGGAAATCAATATTGATGCCCACCTGGATGGGCGACCTAAGCATTTTTACAGTATCTACAAGAAAATGTATGAACAGAAAAAAACTATAGAACAAATCTATGATCTTTTTGCTGTTCGTGTGCTGGTTCATTCTGTAAAGGATTGTTATGCCGTACTTGGGCTTGTACATGAGCTTTACAAGCCTATGCCGGGCAGATTTAAAGACTATATAGCTATGCCGAAGCCTAATATGTACCAGTCTCTGCACACCACATTAATTGGTCATGAAGGCATTCCTTTTGAGGTCCAGATTAGGACATGGGAAATGCACAGGATTGCAGAGGTGGGTATAGCAGCACACTGGAAGTATAAGGAAGGTAAAACTGCTGACGGAGATCTGGATAATAAATTGTCATGGTTAAGGCAGCTTTTGGAGTGGCAGAAGGAAATGCGGGACGCAAAAGAATTCATGGAGACATTAAAAATTGACCTTTTTACAGATGAGGTTTTTGTTTTTACTCCAAAGGGTGATGTTATAAGTCTTTCTGCAAAATCAACGCCTATTGATTTTGCTTATGCCATCCACAGTGCCGTTGGAAATAAGATGATGGGGGCCAAGGTAAACGGTAAAATTGTTCCTCTTGATTATTCATTGAATAATGGAGATATCGTAGAGATTTTGACAGTTTCCAATGTTCATGGACCAAGCAGGGATTGGCTGAAAATAGTTAAGACATCTCAAGCTAAAAATAAAATAAATCAGTGGTTTAAGAAAGAGAAAAGGGAAGAAAATATTATACGGGGAAAGGAACTTGTTGAAAAAGAGCTAAAGAAAAACGGACTCACGTATGCACAGCTTTTTAAGCCTGAATGGGTTGATTTGTTGTTAAAAAGATATAATTACAACTCATTGGAAGATCTGTATGCAAGCCTTGGCTTCGGAGGTATAACCGTTAACAAGGTTATTGGCAAACTCAAAGAGGAATTTAAAAAGACGTTAAAGCCTGAAGAAATAGAGCAGTTTTTTGAGCCAATTAAAGTTCAAAAACCTGAGAAAAAGAAAAAGAATGTTCCTGAAAATGGTGTTGTTGTAAAAGGTATAGAGAACTGTCTTGTTAGGCTTTCAAGGTGCTGCAATCCTGTGCCGGGTGATGATATCATCGGATATATAACACGTGGAAGAGGAGTATCGGTTCACAGGAAGGATTGTTTCAATGTGACTAATGCTTCGGATACAGCAGAAAGAATTATAGAGGTTAGCTGGTATTCTTCCAACAATGTTGCATACAAGGCCGATATTACAGTTATGGCTAACGACAGGACAGCACTTCTTATGGAAATTACCAATGTGATCGGTGAGTCACGAATTCCTCTCAAAGCTATTAATGCAAGGACAACAAAGGAACAGATTGCCATAATGAACCTTACCCTTGAAATAGTTGATACAGAACAGTTGGAAAAGATAATTAAGAAGTTAAAAAAGGTATCTGGAGTTTTTGAAGTGACAAGAAATAAACAGTGATCCTTATAAAGGCATTAAAAATGCAAAATAAACGGAAAATTTGTGGAAAATTGATAGAAAAATTGACTGGGCAAATTTGATAGGTTATACTAATGTTTAAAGAAATGGAGATAGTAGGAAATGAGAGGGGTTGTACAAAGAGTTAAAAGGGCCGGAGTTACTGTAGATGATAAGCTAGTGGGCAAGATTGATAAAGGTCTTCTAGTTTTTTTAGGAATTGGAAATGAAGATGACGAAAAGGATATTCAATATCTTGCAGATAAGATTATAAATTTAAGAGTTTTCGAGGATTCCAATGGAAAAATGAACGAGTCCCTTTTAGATCAAAAAGGAGAGCTTCTTATAGTTTCCCAATTTACTTTGTATGGTGACTGCAGGAAAGGCAAAAGGCCCAGCTTTGATAAAGCAGCAAGACCTAATGATGCAGAAATGCTTTATGAAAGATTTGTTGAATATTGCAAAGGTTGTGGAATAAAGGTTGAAACAGGAAAGTTTCAGGCGATGATGGATGTAGAGCTTATAAATGACGGTCCTGTTACAATACTGCTTGATAGTAAAAAGGAGTTTTAATATGATTTTAGAGTGTTTGCCCAATGGTATGTTAGATTCTAATTGCTACATTTTAGGTGTGAACGGGGAAGGCGTAATAATTGATGCAGGCGTTGATCCGTCACATGTGGCCGGGAGAATAGATGAACACAAGCTGAAGATTAAGTATATTATATTGACCCACGGTCATATTGATCATATATGCCATATCGATGATCTTAAGGAAGCTGTGGGCGGAAGCGTGGTAATACATGAAGAGGAAGCCGATTTTTTAATCAATCCGGTTTTAAACTGCTCTTTTGTATTTGGAGAAAGACGTACATTTGGAACTCCTGATATAAAAGTTAAGGATGGGGATGTTTTAAAGCTTTCGAATATCAATTTGGAAATAATTCACACTCCAGGGCATACACCTGGAGGTATGTGCATAAAAGCCGGTAACATGCTTTTTACGGGGGATACACTATTTAAATATACAACCGGAAGAACTGATTTGCCTGGGGGTAGCAGTGATAATATAATTAAGTCAATAAAAAACAAACTACTGACGCTTCCGGATGAGATACTGGTTTATCCAGGCCATAACGAAGCTTCTACCATAGGCTTCGAAAAAGCAAACAATATGGTTATGGTGGGAGGATTCTAACGAAAACCATATAAATTTGTTTTAGTACCAAAACCGCAGTATAGCTGAAAGGACTCAGATTGGAGATAAAAATGATTTTTGTGGAGCTTCAGGATCACAACTATAAGTATCAGGTTGAAGATATTATAAAGTTGTTTTTTTATGATGAAGATATAACCTATGTCGATAAATTCCCTGCTAATGTCAAGGGAATTTATGTGCTTATAGGAATGGATAAGGCAGAGGGTACCTTGTCACACTACAATGAAAACGGTGTAAATAATATTTATGTTGAATTGTGGCAAGACGGTATATGTATATACAATCGTCAAAATAATTCTGAAACTGTTTTGCCTGATTGGGATAACGGTCATATTGAAGATATTGAAGTTAACAAAAGTAGTTATAAAGAGCATTTGGTTAAAAAGAAAACTAAGATGATTATTAAACGGCAATTATATCTGGCATTCAAATTTCTCACGGGGAAATCAATGCCTTGGGGAATACTTACAGGAATAAGACCGGCAAAAATAGTGCATGAAATGCTTAATATGCATTATGTTGACGATTTAATAATTCATAACCTCAAAAGTTTTTATATGGTAAAAGAGGATAAAGCAGGGTTGCTTTTGGATGTAGCTAAAAAAGAGAAGAAAATATTGGATTTGGCATCACCTTATTCAGTGAGTATTTATATCGGTATACCTTTTTGTACTACAAGATGTCTGTATTGTTCATTTACTTCAAATCCTATAGATTCATCATCTGATATTGTAAAAAAATATATGGATGCATTGATGTATGAAATGGAAAAAACCTCGTCCATTATAAAAAGAAATGGATGGAACGTCCAAAGTATTTATATAGGAGGAGGAACTCCTACATCTATAGATGAAAAGAGTTTAGACAAGCTTCTAAGTTTGGTAGGAAGTACATTTGGTGGGGGGAGCCTTGAGGAATTTACACTTGAGGCGGGGCGTCCCGACTCATTAAATATCGATAAGCTGAGTATAATTAAGGCTAGCAATGTGGATAGAATAAGTATAAATCCCCAGTCAATGAATGATGAGGTATTAAAGACTATTGGCAGGAACCATACGGCAGGGGATATAGAGTGGGCATTTATGAAGGCACGGGAGATTGGATTTGACAATATAAACATGGATATTATAGCCGGACTTCCCGGCGAATCGCCTCAAATGTTTAATAAAAGCCTTGAAAGAATACTTGAGCTTTCACCGGATAGTCTTACAGTTCATACATTATCTATTAAAAGAGGATCAAAGCTCATTTATGATAAAACCAGCCGCACAGATATACACAGTGAAAAAATAGAAGAAATGGTGGGCACTGCGGCAGAATATGCATATAAAATGGGAATGAAGCCCTATTACCTTTACAGGCAGAAAAATATACTGGGCAATTTAGAAAATATTGGGTACTCTACTGAGGGACATGAGAGCATTTATAATATTCAGATTATGGAGGAAAAGCAATCCATTATTGCCATGGGAGCGGGTGCGGTAACAAAGATGGTTTATCCGGAAGAAAACAGGATTGAACGCGTTTTTAACGTTAAAAGCGTTAGTGATTATATACTGAGGATTGATGAAATGATAGCAAGAAAAGAAGCTATATAAGCTTGCTATAGCTTGTTTATATTAAATACGTTATTAATCTTACATTTAGCAGAGCAAAATAACGAACGCTTTAACGGAATTTTGCGATAGATAAATGTAAAAGATTAATCGCATTTAAAATAGAAGAAAAAAGTTTTAAAAAATAAACTTTTTAAGATTGATTACATAAAATTAATTGATTTTTGGTATATACTAAAAATAGCATAAATTAAAATAAGATTCCACTGCAATAACTCCTGTTAAAAACAGGTAATATCGATCTTTGAAAACTTCGCAAAACTATTGAAACTACTGGACTTCAAGGCGTTTTTGCGATATACTGTATGTAGAAAAATACTACAT